>TARA_B100000963_G_scaffold63067_1_pt1 | contig 14295 bp, 13 predicted proteins | sample TARA_B100000963 | Tara Oceans TARA_B100000963 (sample SAMEA2622097) | marine metagenome | biome: marine biome (ENVO:00000447); feature: surface water layer (ENVO:00002042); material: "saline water (ENVO:00002010), including plankton (ENVO:xxxxxxxx)" | depth 5 m | reverse complement strand
TTATGGTTGGCATCGACAGTTACAAAATTGTCGATGCCTTCTTTTGTTATAGGAAACTCTAATATTCTTCCAAGATATTCTAAATATTTCTCCTTATACAAGAAGAATGCCTCATGATCAATGAAGTGAACTGCTAGATCTTTATAGTAATCTAGAGCAATATCCATAGTCACTTCACCACCCACACGTCTTTGTTGTAGTTCATTTATATTTCTATCCCTTACAATGACTGCTATGATTGGCATCACACCGAGAGATATTGCCTTGCGAGCAACCTCACATATTTTTGGTGTTTGTCTTACACCATCATAGAAGAATGGCACAGATACATTTGCACAGAAAAAGTCTCCCTCTGGAAACTTAAGTTCATCTGGATATACCCAATATCTTGCAAAAGGTTCCTCATCACTTGGCACCCAATAATTATCTTTGAGTGAATCCCAACCCTTTACATTAGGATGTGCTGAGAATAGTCTTGCAAATAAATGATTACCTGACCCTTGAGGTCCTGTCACTATCAATAATTTTTTCATAAGATGGTGGAATGTGATGATCGTTCCAATGTCTGATGTTACCACCGACAATAAAACAGTTTGTAATTATAAGTTGTAGGAAGATGAAGGTTCTAATAATAGCGACATAATCTGCTTCTCTATCTGTGTTGCCTGACTTGTCACCTAATGCCTTTGCCCATATCCTCCATACCTTTAGCAACAACCGCAATCAGGAACCTCCTTTCCTGTAACAATTTCGTGTCGATATGAACGGGGATCTGTAGGATCCCATTCACCTGTGGCATTTGTGCCCTCTTCATCGAATGGATGATCTCTATCTCTTGTCGGTTGTTTCTCACGTATGTTAGGATTCCAAGGAGAAGGAACACCTGTCTTATTACAATCATCTAATGGACTGTCCTTGATATAATCAATATACTTTGCATTTGCATCTAACTCCAATATCTCTCTAATTTTGTCTCTCTCATACCATGCGATAGGTATACCTATGTCTAGTGATTTTAAATATTCCTCTTTATACAGATATAATAACTCATAACTCAGAAACTGTGGTTTCTCAAACTTTGGTAATTGGTCTAGGAAGTGTCGTATCGTAGACTCTTCTCTTATTCTTTTTTGTTGATTTTCTAGTATGTTTTGATCCCTTCCTATAACTAAGATCTTAGTTTTTATACCCGATCTTTGTGCATTCATGCAAAACTGCATCACGTTTGGACTCCATTTCGTCCCTTTACTTTCTATGCCAAGTGGGATACTAATCGATGTAAAGTAATATTGACTTTGTGACCAGTCGAATTTATGCAGTGTTTCTGGATTTCTCCAATACTCTGCAAAGGGTTCGCTAAAACGATGTGCTTCCCAATAATTATTAAGCAATGTTTTCCAACCAAAGACATCTTGGTGAAGTGATAAGATTTTAGACCAAAGGTGGTTGCCCGAACCTTGCGGTCCCGTGAGCACGACAAGTGTCTTCTTCATACATAATATTCCCTACGAACTAATTATAACATAAATATCCTTGACTGTATATACAGTCATTTTAGGTATATACCAAATGTAACTGATGGCATCACCCGTAATTAAGATAAAGCGTTCTGCTGTGCAGGGGAACGCACCCACCGTTGAGCAATTAGAACTAGGTGAATTAGCACTAAACACGTATGATGGTAAACTCTTCACAGAAATTAATACTGGTAGTGCATCGATAGTAGAGATAGGGTCAAACTTAAATACCCTACAAGTAAACACAATAACTTCAAATGTATCATTTACAGCAGATGTAACTTTTACAGGTGATGATTATAATGTCGTTTGGGATAAAAGTGATAGTTCATTAGAATTTGCAGACAATGCAAAAGCAGTTTTTGGTGCAGGTTCAGATCTTTCCATATACCACACAGGAAGTCATTCATTTATTGATGATACAGGCACAGGTAATCTAAAGGTTAGATCAAATAATTTTAGAATATCAAACGGAGATGAGTCAAAATTATATGGGGCATTTACACCTACAACAGTAGAATTATATAACAATAATACAAAACGTTTTGAGACCACCTCGATAGGTGTGAATGTAACAGGGCATAGTGAATTAGATAATATTAAATCGGTTGGTATTGCAACTTTTAGTAATGATGCTATACATGCAAACATATATTCAACTGGTGTATCAACTATATCAGGATTTAGATTCCCTACCTCAGACGGGAGTTTAGATCAAGCTTTAGTTACAGATGGAAGTGGTTCTCTCTCATTCAAGACTCTATCAGGTGGTGGAGGAGGTGCAGCAGGTGCTGCAACAACAATCTCTGCAGGTATCACTACAGCAACACAAGGACAAACAGTATTCTCCACACCTCATCCTCACAATGATGGTACAGACACTTTTAGTGCTCAAGTCTTTGTAAATGGTATAAAGCAAAGACCACAAGGAGCTGGTGCGACAAAAGACTTTACAACATCAAGTAATTCTACAATAACATTTGAGGAAGGGATAACTGCAGGTAGTGAGGTTGTTTCAATTGTTTATTTTGGACATACAATTGATGAGGAATATTTTACTGCAACAGAAGGTCAGGTTCTTTTTCCTCTAAGTGGGAGTTTGTCAGCACAGAAAAACTTCCGTGTGTTTCTTAACGGAGTAAAACTTAGAAGTGGCACAGACTATGGTGTTTCTGCTCCTGTGACCTTAGTGACAGCATGTGCAGAGGGTGCTCATGTAGAGATAGTCTGTGATAATGCAGAGGATGCTTTTGTCGCCACAGATCAACAAACAAACTTCACACCCACATCATCCGATATATCTTCAAGTAATATGCAGGTGTATGTAAATGGTGTGCAACTATTCAAAGGTCTTGATTTTACTATTGGAAGTCCGTCTGTAACTTTGGTGGATGCAAATGCTGCTACAGTTGGTGATGAGATAGATGTTTGTATCAGACGTTCATAAATAACAGAAATAGTGTAATTATATGGCAGCACCCACCACTAGAGCAGAACTAATTGAATACGGGAAAAGACAATTAGGTCATCCTGTGTTGGAGATCAACGTTGCTGATGAACAGATTGAAGATGCACTAGATGATACCTTTACATTATATCAAGACCGCCACATGGATGGTGTTGAACTGATGTACCTCAAGTACAAGGTGACAGAGGATCTTGTTGACAGAATAAAGGCAAGAAGAGATGATGTCGCTACAGGTATTACAACAACTACAGCGTCAACTACCATCACTGGTATTGGTGCAACCACACATACATTTGAAGAAAATCAAAACTACATTCAAGTTCCTGATACTGTCATAGGAATAGAGAGAGTATTCAAGTTGGACAATCGTGTGATAAGCACAAACATGTTCAATATCAATTACCAATTATTCTTGAATGAAATATACTACTTCAGTTCTATGGAGTTATTACAGTATACACAGATCAAAAGATATCTTGAGGACATTGATTTTATACTACATCCTGACAAACAGATTAGATTTAACAGAAGACAAAGTAGATTGTATCTTGATGTAGATGCAGCATCAATGCAGATTGGTGATTATCTTGTCATAAGATGTTATAGAATTCTAGACCCAAATGATTTCCCAAAAATATTTGGTGATAGATTTATCAAAAAATACTTCACTGCAAAACTCAAGAAGCAGTGGGGTCAAAATCTTATCAAGTATCAAGGTGTGAAATTGCCAGGCGGTGTAGAACTCAATGGTAGACAAATATATGAAGATGGTGTTGGTGAGATAAATGAACTAGAGAGTAAGATGAATAATGAATTTGAATTACCACCACTAGACCTCATAGGATAATGAAAACATTTAAACAATTCTTTGAAATGACAGGGAAGAAAAAATTTGGCAAAGATATAAATCCTAAAATCAATCCATTGCTAAAGGATGTACCAGGTATTTTGAGAAAAATTAAACTTGATTTAGACGGACCAGGAACACGTAAAGAAATCTAATGGCACTCAATCCGTTCTTCTTACAAGGTAGCAAAGGTGAGCAAAGACTCCTACAGGATCTTGCTAATGAGACTATTCAAATACATGGCATAGAGTTTATCTACATGCCTCGCATTTTTGTGAACACAAAAACTGTATTGAGAGAGGTAACAACATCTAAATTTGATAAATCATTTCCTCTAGAGGGTTATATACAATCTTACGAAGGATTTGATTCTGGATATAATTTACTTACAAAATTTGGTGTAAGATCAACAGCTAGCATGGATGTTCTTATATCACAAGAAAGATATAGCGAATATATCACACCTCTTTTATCTGGTGTTACAGGTTTATCTAAAGATCCTACAAGACCATTGGAAGGAGATCTGATATATTTTCCACTGAGAGATATATTATTTGAAATCAAGTATGTAGATGATGTTCATGAATTCTATCAACTACAAAAAAATTACACATATAAATTGACTCTCGAACCATTCGAGTACGGAGAAGAAGAAATAAACACTGGTTTAGATGAGGTTGACGATGACTTTAAAACAGCAGGTTACAATGTCACAATGACATTAGTAGCAGCAGGGGCAACTGCAACTGCATTTACATCTCTAGCGAGTGGAGCGATACATAAAATTGATATTATATCAGGTGGGACAGGATACACAAACGCCCCCCAAATACAAATATCTGCACCTTTATCAGGTGGTGTAACTGCAGAGGCAGTCGCCATCACAACAACAAGTGGAACTTCTCAATTCAAAACTTTATCAGTATCTGAGGTTATTATAACAAAACCTGGTTTTGGATATACAAGTCAACCGACAATACAATTCATCCCAGCTGACGGTAAGGGATCAGGCACGACTGCAATAGCTGGTATAGCGACATCAGGTAGTGTTGGAATCGTTACATTATCAAGTAGTGGTTCTCAATACTCCGTGAATCCTCCAGTGACATTTACTGCTGCACCTGCAGGGGGCGTGACTGCTATTGGTACAGCGTTTATCAATACAACAACAAAACAAGTTTCAAGAATTGAAATTTCAAATAGTGGTTTCGGTTATACAGTTGCTCCTACTATCACAATCGGTGCTGCATCTACAATTGGATTTGGTACATATCAATATGGAGAAATTATAACAGGACAATCATCACTCACAACCGCTTTTGTTACTGATTGGGATAAACCAAATGGCATCTTACTTGCTCGTAATCTATCTGATAAATTCGCTGTAGGTGAAACAATTACAAATAGTAATGGTGCTGCATATGTTCTAAATAACATCAACTATGATGATGACGACGTTGTGAATACAGGTGATGAGATACAAACTTTCTCGGATTCAAGTATTCTAGACTTTACAGAAAGGAATCCATTTGGTGAAGTATAATGATAGGTAATTTTTTCTACAACGAAACAATAAGAAAGTCTGTTATTGCTTTCGGTACATTGTTCAATAATATCAACATAAAAAAATTTGCTGCAGATGGTAAATCTATAAGCACAGTCAAGGTACCGATTGCATACGGTCCTATGCAAAGATTTTTAGCAAGAGTAGAACAACAATCTAATTTTGATGATAATGTTGCTATAACACTACCAAGATTATCTTTTGAGTTGCAATCATATACGTACGATCCATCTAGAAAAGCATCACCAATACAAAAATTCTTTTTTCAAACTCCTGATGATAAAAAGAAAGTAAAGAAAATGTTTCTTCCTGTACCATATGATATAGGATTCAGACTTAGTTTTGCTACTAAATTGCAAGATGATGCTCTGCAGATTATAGAGCAGATACTACCTTTCTTTCAACCATCATATCAAGTTACAGTGAATATGCTTGAGGGTGCAGATGAAAAAAGAGATATACCATTCACTCTTAGAAACGTATCATTTGTAGATGAGTACGAGGGTGATTTTTCAACTCGAAGATTTATACAATATGATCTTGATTTTGTTTGTAAAACATATTTTTACCAAGAAGTTCCTACTGATGAATCTGGTGTTATCAAGAAAGTACAAATAGATTACGCTACAAATATAAGGGCACCACGAGCACAAAGATATACAGTTACACCTACAGCAACAAAAGATTATAATGATGATACTGCTACAACAATTACAACAGATATCAATAAAACAAAGACACTTGTTAAAGTTAGTTCTGCTGCTTCTCTCTCTGTCAAGACTTATATTCAGATAGATAGTGAAGTCATGTATATAAATGAGATTGATGGTACCAATGTTATTGTCAAGAGAGGGCAATACGGATCAACCATCACTGAACACTTTGATGGTGCTATCGTGAATCAAGTAGATGCTGTTGATAATGAACTCATACCAGTTGGTGATGATTTTGGATTCAGTGAAACAAAATCATTCTTTGGACCTGACGGTAAAACATATAGTCCAACATTAGGACGGGATGTAGATGTCTAATGGAAAATTACGATGCTATCGACAAGGCACTCGAAGTAAAGGCAGAGATTGATCAACGTATCAAACCTAAAAAGATTGCTAAAAAATCTCAAGATGATGATCCTCAAAAGGATTATGAATACAGTCGTGCACAATTATACAGTTTAGTTGAGAAAGGACAAGAAGCGGTAGATGGTATACTTGATGTGTGTTCAGATTCACAACATCCCAGAGCATATGAAGTTGCAGGTCAACTTATAAAACACGTAGCAGATACCACAGATAAATTAGTGGATCTTCAGAAAAAAATGAAGGCATTAGAAGAAGATCAAGGACCTAAGAAGGTAACCAATAACGCACTATTTGTTGGAAGCACGTCAGATTTACAAAAAATGTTAAAGAAAGGTATTCTAAATAATAATGATTCAGAAAAATCATGATAGAAGAGTCCCTCAATAATGCAATAAAAAGAATACAGAAGAAGAAAAAGATGCAAGAAGCATCTGGACTTGCTGCGAGGATGTCTGCTGCATATACAAAAAATAAAGATGTTATAAAAGCAAGAAGGGGAGTAAAAAAACCTAAGAAGGGTGGTGCTTTAGCAACTACTAAGGGTTCTGATATCAAAAAAACAGGTAGTAGTGCATTGACTCCTGTGAAAGATGCAAGGGCAGGGATAACAAAACCAGAACCTGAAGCAAAAGATCAGACTATAAATGTAAAAGCAACTGAGGTTGGTGGTGATCTTGCAAAAAAAGGTGGTAAGATAACAAAATCTAAAGTAGGATCTATGGTTAACAGTGGTAAAAAAACTGTTGATCCAAAGAAAAATACTGTAACGTCAGGTGCACAACAAGGAGCGAAAAGACCAGGTTTACCTAAAGACTCTAAGGATCGTGATTTAAAAAGAGATATTGATCAAAATTCTGATGAGAAAAGAAGAAAAAAAGCAGAGAAGGCAGAAGCAGAAGCAAAGGAAAAAAGAAGTAAGTTAGCAAAGGGAGTCAGAAGTGCTGCAAAAAGTGCCATCGGTGGTGCAGCAGCAGCGTATGGTAAAAGTTCATTCAGTGTAAGAGAGGGTATCACATTTGAAAACTTCATAGATAGGGCAGTTCCAGACGAAGAGTAATGCCTACCAGTGACATCTATCTTGGTAATCCAAATCTAAAGAAGGCAAATACCACACAAGAATTTACAGAGGAACACATAGTAGAGTTTCTCAAATGTAAGAGTGATCCTGTATATTTTACTGAGAATCATATCAAAATCGTAAACGTGGATGAGGGATTGGTGTCCTTCAACATGTATAAGTATCAGAAGAAATTACTCAAAAGATTTCATAAGAATAGATTTAATATATGCAAGATGCCTCGTCAGACTGGTAAGTCAACGACTGTGGTATCATACCTTCTACACTATGCTATTTTCAATGATAATGTCAACATCGGAATCCTTGCAAACAAGGCAGCGACTGCTAGAGATCTACTCGGACGATTACAGATGGCGTATGAGAACTTGCCGAGGTGGATGCAACAAGGAATTGTGGCATGGAATAAAGGTTCACTCGAATTAGAAAATGGATCAAAAATAATAGCAGCATCAACATCTGCATCAGCAGTTCGAGGTATGTCATTCAATATAATATTCCTTGATGAGTTTGCTTTCGTACAGAATCATCTAGCTGATGACTTCTTTGCATCTGTGTATCCTACAATATCTTCTGGTAAATCTACAAAAGTTATAATAGTATCCACACCTCATGGTATGAACCATTTTTATAGGATGTGGCATGATGCTGAACGTGGGCAGAACGAGTATGTTGCCACGGAGGTGCATTGGTCTGAAGTGCCAGGTCGTGATAAGAAATGGAAAGAACAAACGATAAGAAATACAAGTAAACAACAGTTTGCTATTGAGTTTGAGTGTGAGTTTCTTGGATCAGTAGACACACTTATAGCAGCAGCAAAACTCAAGGCACTTGTGTACGAGCAACCCATAGAACAAAATGGTAAGTTGTCTGTGTACGAGAAACCATTTAGTAAACGAGATTATATCATCACAGTTGATGTAGCGAGAGGTGTAGGAAAAGATTACAGTGCATTTATTGTCGCTGACATCACAGAGTTTCCGTATAAAATTGTTGCCACATACAGAGATAATGAAATCAAACCAATGCTTTTTCCCTCTGTAATTGAAGATGTAGCAAAGGCATATAATAATGCATATGTTCTATGTGAAGTTAATGATATAGGAGATCAGGTAGCATCTATATTATTCTATGATCTAGAGTATGAAAACTTACTCATGGTTGCCATGCGTGGTAGAGCAGGTCAGATTGTGGGTTCAGGATTCTCTGGTGTCAAAACACAACTAGGTGTCAAGATGAGCACTACCACTAAGAAGGTTGGTTGTTCAAACCTGAAGACACTGATTGAAGAGGATAAACTTACCTTCTGTGATTATAATATTATAAGTGAACTTACCACCTTTATACAAAGAAAACAATCATTCGAGGCAGAAGAGGGATGTAATGATGACCTTGCCATGTGTCTGGTCATATTCTCTTGGTTGGTTGCACAGGATTATTTCAAGGAGATGACTGACTCTGATGTTAGAAAGAGGATATATGAAGAACAAAAAAATGCTATTGAACAAGACATGGCACCATTCGGTTTTGTAAGTGACGGATTTGAATTAGAAGAACAAACCACAGTAGAGTCTGATGGCACTGTGTGGAAGACAGATGAGTATGGTGATAGATCATATATGTGGGAGTATCTCTCCTAATACGCACATAAATACTCCTTTTCCTAAATAATTTCAGTCAAAAAGCTATGGTACTGTAGGGAGTTAGAATGGCACTTCGATTAGCATCTCCAGGTATATCAGTAAGAGAAGTTGATTTGACCCGTGGGGCGGTAGATTTCACCCTCAACGTCGTAGCGGGTTTAGCGGCTCCTTTCAAACGAGGACCTGTCAATGAAATTACTAGAATAAACAATGAGAAAGAATTAATAGATGTTTTCGGCACACCTGGTGTTGGAACAACTGACAGACATTATGAGTGCTGGTATTCAGCAGCGAATTTTCTTTCATACGGTGGTAAATTAGACGTAGTAAGATCAGCAGGTGGTGACCTCAATAATGCGAACGCAGGTGTGAATACCTCTGCGTTAGGCGGTATCTATGGTGGTGCACTCGTTGTTGAAAACTATGAAGATTGGGAAAACAATCACGAGGATGATACAAACTGGTATTGGGCAGGTAAATATCCTGGCAATTACAACAACGGAGTAAAGGTTTGCGTCATTGACAACTTTGCTGATCAAATTATTACACCAAACACCTTTACAGGTGGTAATATGGCAGCAGTGGTTGTTGGAGCAGGGGTAACACAGGCACTGACAGGTAAATCAATTGGTGTTGGTACGGTTACTGATGCAAGTGGATTCCTAAAAGGTATTGTTGCCAAGAAAACTGATACAACAGTCGAGGTGAGAGTTGTAAGCACAGTTATCGGTGGCACTGAAACAGAGGTTGATTACCAACCTAACTCACAATTTGAGTTCAAGACAGGTTCGGGAGTATTCTTCACTAATGCTTCAGGCACAAACGTTGCTTCATCATCAGGTGGATCACCTGATCACACAGTTACAGATTGGTATGATTCACAGAATCTACTGACAAGTGTGGCAGACGGAGGAACCGATGCATTCACTGTGACATGGAGATCTGTTCTCAACAAACCAAAAGACAGTAATTGGACAAGAGCAAGAAAAGGTAGAAATGACGCACTGAACATTGTGGTCATTGATGTAGACGGACTTGTGACAGACGAACCTGGTTCAATCATAGAGAAGTTTGGCAATCTATCAAAAGCTGGAGACGCACAAGGTATAGGTGGTGCTCCAATATACTATAAGAATTTCTTAGCAGAGAAATCAGAATTCATTTGGTCTGGACAACACGTTACTGCTGCTGATGATGCTCATCATGGCACTACGGTTACAGCAAGTGGATACTCATCTGGATTTACTGCAGTTACAGACGCAGCAGGTTCATGGGGACAAGACGCTAAGAACAATAAGTTCTCCTCAATCGGTAACGCAAGTTACTCCTTAGAATCAGGAAGAGATTATCAAGGTATAGGATTGTATGATCCCCCACTTGGTGACATCTTGAACGCATATGATAAGTTCAATGATGACGTGAATAGCGACATCAGGTTCTTATTACAAGGTAGTGCACATAAGACAAAAGAGGAGGAGCAAGCGAAAGCAAATAAACTCATCTCTATATGTGAACTAAGAAAAGATTGCATCACATTCATCTCACCAAATAGAGGAGCAACAGTAAACGTTGCAGACCCTGCTGATCAACTCAAGAATGTATTAAGTTTCTTCGGTCCTATCACCGCATCATCATATGCAATATTCGACACAGGATATCAGTATGTGTATGATAGATTCAATAAGAAGTTTATTTACATGCCAATCTCTGCAGACATTGCAGGTTTGTGTGTAAGAACTGATAGGGATCAATTCCCATGGTTCTCACCTGCAGGTTTGGTAAGAGGTGGACTCAACTTTACAGTGAAGTTGGCATTCAATCCTGGTCAGGATGCGAGAGACCAGTTGTACTCAAATAGAATCAACCCTGTTATCTCAAGAGCTGGCGACGGTGTTATTCTATTCGGTGACAAAACTGCTATGGCGGTTGAGAGTGCATTCGATAGAATCAACGTTAGAAGATTGTTTATCACACTTGAGGTTGCAATCGAGAACGCTGCTAAGTCAGTGCTCTTTGAACTCAATGATGCTGGAACTAGACAAAACTTTGTCAATATCGTTGAACCATTCTTACGTGACGTACAAGCGAAGAGAGGTATTCAAGACTTCCTATTAGTTTGTGACGAGACAAACAACACACCTGATGTAATTGACCGCAATGAGTTCCTTGCAGACATATTCATCAAACCCGCAAGATCAATTAACTTCATTGGTCTAACATTCGTTGCTACAAGAACTGGAGTATCCTTCAGTGAAGTTGTAGGAACTGTGTAATAGGAGACCCACACAATTATGGCATTAGACAGAAACATTTTTTCCATACCAAACAATGAGAGGTCGATTGACTCTTTCAAATCAAGGTTGGTTCAGGGTGGTGCTCGTCCTAATCTCTTCGAGGTTGAGATGGACTTCCCTTCAGGTGTAGGTATTTTCGACGAGGAGATTGAGAATACAAGACACAGAATGATGATCAAGGGTGCACAGTTACCTGCATCAAACATCGCTGAAGTTGTCGTTCCTTTTAGGGGAAGACAACTCAAGGTGGCAGGTGACAGGAGATTTGATCCTTGGACAATCACAGTCATCAATGACGGTGACTTCAAACTCAGAGAAGCATTTGAACGTTGGTCAAACTTCATAGTCAAAGTATCTGACGGATCTGGTACTATCAATCCATCTGATTACTTTGCTGATTGGATAGTCAACCAGTTAGGACGTGCATCTACTGATTTGAATCTAAGAGGAGAAAACAATCCAGCAACTCTTCCAGTTCTAAGAAGATATCAAATGCATGGATGTTGGCCGAGTCAGGTAAGTGCAGTTGAATTATCATATGATACTGCTGACGTAATCGAAGAATTCCAAGTTACCCTCCAAGTACAATGGTGGGAAGCATATGATAGCAATTCTGATGATTCTGTAGTATAATAAATAGGTCAACACAGTAAAATATAATTATGGCTAAGCTTTTTGGGTTCTCAATTGATGAACCCAACAAAGAGAATAAGAATATAATCAGTCCTGTCCCCCAAAATAACGAGGACGGGGCTGATTATTTTCTGTCGAGTGGATTTTACGGACAGTATGTAGATATTGAAGGTGTATTTCGCACAGAGTTTGATGTAATAAAAAGATATCGTGACATGTCACTTCATCCTGAGTGTGACACTGCAATAGAACATGTTGTCAATGAGGCAATTGTATCTGATAGTAATGATAGTCCAGTAGAAGTCAATCTGGATAACTTGAATGTAAGCAACTCGATGAAGAATGTCATCAGGGAGGAGTTCAAGGGAGTAAAAGACTTACTTAATTTTGATAAGAAGGCACATGAGATATTCAGAAACTGGTATGTAGATGGTAGATTATATTATCATAAGGTTATTGACTTACAAAAACCTGATGAGGGAATACAAGAGCTGAGATACATCGATTCTCTCAAACTCAAGTTGATGAGAGTTCAACAAAAAGATGGTAAAGAGAAAGGAGTACCAGTATTACCTTACTCAGGTGCAGGCACAGTAACAAAAGATGCAAAGGTGGTAGAGTTTTATACTTACTATCCACAGGGCATGGCACAGAAGTATGGATCTGTTGCAGGTAAAGGTGTGAAGATAGCAAAGGATGCAATCACACACGTTCACTCAGGATTGATTGACAGAAATAAAAAACTGACTCTTTCTTATCTTCATAAAGCAATCAAAGGTCTCAATCAATTACGTATGATTGAGGATTCTCTTGTCATTTACAGGTTATCAAGGGCACCAGAACGTAGAATATTCTACATTGACGTTGGTAACTTACCAAAAATAAAGGCAGAACAATACTTGCGTGATGTTATGATGAGATATCGTAACAAGTTGGTTTACGATGCAAACACAGGTGAGATCAAAGATGACAAGAAGTTTATGTCTATGTTGGAAGACTTCTGGTTACCAAGAAGAGAGGGTGGAAGAGGAACCGAGATTTCTACATTGCCAGGTGGGCAGAATCTAGGTGAATTAACAGATATTGATTACTTCCAGAAAAAATTATATCGTTCATTGAATGTGCCTGAGTCAAGAATTGGTGCTAATGATGGATTCAATTTAGGTAGATCATCTGAAATTTTGCGTGATGAACTTATGTTTAGTAAGTTTGTAGGTAGACTCAGAAAAAGATTTAGTGGTTTGTTCATAGACATTCTAAGAACACAACTTATACTGAAAAACATTGTGACACCAGAAGACTTCGATAAGATGTCTGAGCACATACAGTTTGATTATAAGTATGATAATCATTTTGCAGAACTCAAAGATCATGAATTGATGACTGAGCGTCTCAACATAATGGTCGCAATTGAACCATACATCGGTACATACTATTCAAGAGATTATGTCAAGCGTAAGGTCTTACGTCAAACAGATGATGAGATAGAAGAGATGGCACAAGAGATGGAAGAGGAAAACGCATCAGGTGTTGGTGTACCTCTTGAAACTCAGAATATGATGGTTCAAGGTAGATTAGATACAGAGAAAGAGGCAGCAAAGAATTTAGGTAAGACACCAAAGGAACCTGACATAGCAAATGCAAAGGGAGAAGGGAGCACTGAAGCACCTGGCATAGATATCAAGAAGGCGAAGATATAAATAACACTAAGTGTTTATTAGAATTATTTTATGGAACCGCAAGAAATTGTAGACCTTGTTGGAACAGACGCACCTTCATCGGAAGTGTCTGATGCTATCAAGCAAGCATTATATGCGAAATCAGTTGAAAGGGTTGATGCTGTAACACCTGATGTTGCATCAGTATTGTTTGGTGGGGAACCAGAAGAACAAGAAGTAGAAGATGAAGCACCAGAGGCAGAAGCAGAAACCGAAGTAAACGCTGAACTTGAACAAGAACCTGAACAGGAAACAGAAGAATGAGTGCATCACAACCACTATCATTAGTAACAGATTATGGTGAACTAAGCAGTGCTAACGCAACATCTGCTGTAACATCTGCTCAGACAGTGAAGACTGGTGTGCTTTACGTGGTCTGCTCAGAGGCAAAGGCAGGTGGACACATCGCAGTTTGCAATACCGCAAACCAAGCAGGTGTTGGATCATTTCATGT
>TARA_B100000963_G_scaffold352366_1_pt1 | contig 14349 bp, 11 predicted proteins | sample TARA_B100000963 | Tara Oceans TARA_B100000963 (sample SAMEA2622097) | marine metagenome | biome: marine biome (ENVO:00000447); feature: surface water layer (ENVO:00002042); material: "saline water (ENVO:00002010), including plankton (ENVO:xxxxxxxx)" | depth 5 m | reverse complement strand
TTATTTAAATAATCTGAATTCTTAAATTAATAATTACTTACTATTTCTCCACTTAGTTTTAGAAAAATTAATTCAGAAATTTTAGTTTCAAACAAAGAACTATTAAATAAAAGTTCTGCTCTCAGTAAATTAGTTTGCGCCTGCCTAAATTCGAGGGAGGAAACCAGACCTAAAGAATATTTTTCTTCAAATTTAGAAAATGACAGTTTGCTAGTTTGGAAGCTTTTTTCTTGAATTTTAAGTAGGAACAAGTTGTTTTTAAAGGTCTCGTATGCATTCCTAAGGTTTTTACCTATTTCCAACTCGTTTTTCTTTTTTTGAATTATGGAGTTTTCCAGATTTAATCTTGCGTTTTTAGTCGCAGTAATTCTTTTTCCACCATCAAAAATTGGAATTGAAATATTTATTCCTGTTGAAATTCCTTTTGAATAGAATTCATTGACTGGGTTATAAGCGATCTCATCAACTGTTTCATTCCATCCATATGAACCTCTCAATTGTACTGTAGGTAAATATGTTGATTTTATAACTTTTAACTCTAGGTCTGAAATTTCAACATCTTTATTTAATATCTGAAACAATGTATTATTATTTAATCCCGCAGCAAAGAACTTTTCAGTTTCTATTTCGTTTATAAAATCAATGTCTTCAACCACCTCTAAATTTGATTCTAAATCAATATTCATAATCAAGTTAAGGTCTCTTTTGGTATTTGAAAGGACTTTGATGATATTCAAATAGTTTAAACTATCTGTATTTTTATCAACTTCAGCACTTGAAACCTCAAGCGATGTGGACTGCCCAAATTTGTATTTTGTTTTGACTCTATCCAATCTTTTAACCGAGATATCCAACGTGTTTTTTAATATTTCCTTTTCTTTTGTTAATCTAGCAAAATCAAAGTAGACTGTAAAGAGTTGCAGTAGTGTGTTTTCAATAATCTCTTTTACTTCCAACTCGGTTCTATTATAAAGTTCTTTGGATTTTTTGTAGTTGTATCTTCTTCCTCTACCATCAATAAGGTTGTATATGACATTAACACTACCAAAACTTTCATCATTGTAAGTGTCATCTATTTTTGCTGAAATACCTTGGTTAGTTTTAACCTCAACATCTCCTTGATTTCTGGTTAAGCCTGATGTTGCATTCAATGTGGGTAAATAGTCACTATTTAAAATTGACGAATTATTTTTTGAGATTTCTAAGATATTTTCACCGACCTTTATGTCTAGATTATTTTCAAGGGTTAGTCTAACAGCCATATCAGTCGTAAGAATTTCTTGAGCATAAGTGCTGTTGAAAAAAACAAATAATATGTAAATCAATTTTCTCATTTATTCTATCTTTTAAGTTCTATTACTGGAGCCTCAACATCTCTTTTGTCAACTTTTTTACCGCTCCTCAACCATACAAAATTTAACTTCAAAGTATTGGTTAGCGAAAGAAGTATCGGAAGTAATATCAAAGTTAGGAAAGTAGCATACCCAATTCCGTAAGCAATAGATATTGCCATTGGTTTTAATAATTGTGCTTGAAAACTTTTTTCAAAGATTATAGGTGCCAATCCTGCCATTGTAGTTATTGATGTTAAAAATATTGCTCTAAATCGCTCTTTCCCTGCTCCAAACAACGATTCATCATAACTTTTTCCTAACCTTAAGTTTGAATTAAATTTAGATATCAAAACCAATCCATCATTTACAAGAATTCCAACCAATGCAATTACACCCAAAAGTGAGATAACATTAACTGGAAATCCATGAACCAAATGACCCCATGCAACAGTTGTTAAACTGAATGGAATTAACAATAAAAGCAAAAATGGTTGACTGTATGTCCTAAACGTAAAACCGATAACACAGAAAATTAAAAACAGCGCCAGAGGGAAAACGACCTTGGAAGACTGTATTGTTTTATTAGCCTCCCTATATTGACCTTCAAAAGAAGTTTCTACAGTGGGATATTTTTCCTCAATTATTGGTATTATATTTTGTTGAATACCAAACACTGCATCTGATGCACTTTGATTAGGGTCAATCAAATTTGCTGTTATTTTAATTTCTCTCTCTCCATTTAAATGATTTATTGCCACATCACCACGTGTTATTGAAAAATTTGCAATATTTTTTAAGAAAACTTTTTTACCATTAGGTGTAACAATTTTCATATTGTCAAGATTTTTAATTTCTGACCTGCTTGATTCATCGTACCTAATCCAAAGTTTTACATCCTCATTCCCTCTCTGTATTCTTTGGGCTTCTATTCCAAAGAATGCAGATCTAACTTGAGTCATAACCGATTGAAGATTTAGACCCAGCGCGTATGCATTCTCCCTCAACTGAATGTCAATTTCTTTAAAACCTTGTGGATCATTGTGAGCTACATCGACCAAAATAGGGTTAGACTCTAAATTTTTAATTAAATCATCTTTAGCATTTTTTAAATCAGATTTATTGTTACTTAAAAGAGAAATAGCAACAGGGCTGCCACCAAAATTGGCACCGTCGTTAATGATAAATTTTTCTGCTCCAGGGATTGTTCCAGTTTTTTCTCTAATTAAGGAAGCTAGCATCGATGACTTAATATCTTGAGTTCTTTCCTCACTATCTAACATATATATTTCCAATGATGCAACACTTGATCCTTCTATGTTCCCCACGCCGGCAACCATCTCTAGATTATCAGCATAATTTCCAATATTTTTTTGAATGTTTTGAATGAGTTTTCTCTTATCATTTTTCATGTATTTTTTTTGAAGTTCATTGCCAGCAATGATTGCATTTTTTTCAATAACATTAATGATGGAATCTGTGACTTTTGTGCTAGTACCCATAGGCATCTTTAAATCAACTGTTACAAAATCACTCGCAATTGTTGGAAAAAATGTCATCGGAATGATACCCCCAAAAACTGAACTCACAGTCAGCATGAGTGCAGCAATAAAACCACTTAGACTGAGAAATCGATACTCTAATCCGAATCTTAACATTGGAGTATAAATTTTATCTCTTAACCAATCCATGACCCGATAACCCCTTTGGTTTAGTTTTTTCATTTTTGAAAAAAATCCAAATAGAATTCCATTTTCATCTTCCTTTTTTCTTTTGAGTGCATCAGAATGAGCCAGGTGTGATGGCAATATGATTAGTGCTTCGATCAGTGATACGATTAGTGTGATTATTACAATCATGGCAACTTCTCCAAAGAAATTACCAACATCACCTGCTAGTAAAAGTAATGTTGCAAAGGAGATTATTGTTGTGATAATAGCAGAAACAATGGCTGGTAACACCTCAAGTGTCCCATCAACTGCAGCATCTGCTGCTGACTTTCCACTTTCATAGTGCTTGTAAATATTTTCAGCGATAACAATTGCATCGTCAACCAAAATTCCAATAACAACAATCATCCCGAACAGAGACATGATATTGATAGTTATATTGAAGTTTCCTGCGAATATCAGCATTCCAAGAAAGGAAATAGGTAAACCAAACGCAACCCAAAAAGCCAATCTTGTGTTCAAAAAAAGTGATAACAATCCTAAAACTAATAGAATGCCTAGACCACCATTCTCAAGCAGAAGATTGGTTCTTTGTCTCAAAACTTCAGAGTAATCTTTTAACTTGATGAGTTGAATATTCTCATTCTTCTTGTTGAAGTCATCAATGTAAAGTCTGATTTTGTCGGCTGATTCTAAAAGGTCTTCGTTTTTAGTACTCAATACAGTCATTATCACTGAAGACTTGTTATCAATAAATTTTAACTCAGGTTCATCATCAGAAAATTTTTCATAAACACTAGCAACATCCCCAAGTTTTAAGTTATTTCCAGAGGGAAATGATTTTACAATAATTTCATTGAGTTGATTTGAGTAATAATTTTTGTTGTTTGATCTTATTAAAAATTTTTCTTCATTGGTTTTGATGGTTCCCCCACTGACAATTATATTGCTTTTTTGAACAGCATCTAAAATTTCATAAAAAGTTAGGTTGTATTTTGATAGTATTTTCTCATTTACAGAAATTTCAATTTCATTATCAGAGAACCCGGATGTAGATATTTGAGATATACCTTCAAGATTTCTTAGATCAACCTCAATTTTTTTTGAAATATTTTTTAATGAACTCAAATCAATATTTTCTGCGGTTAGTGAAAAAATAAAGGTAGGTTCTTGTTGCTCCATTTTTTTTACAACAATTGGTTCAAGGTCGACTGGAAAAGATGGGACTTTATCCACGGCATTCTTAACATCAATTAAAACATTATCAACATCAGAATCCTCAAGAGTTTCTACCAATATGTAACCAAGATTTTCTCTTGATGTGGAATAATATCTGTCAACCCCCTCAATCCCTTTAAGATTTTCCTCAATCTTCATTACAATACCTTCCTCAACCTCTTCAGGTGACGCACCAGGGAGTACAGCACTTATTTCAATAAATTTTGCATCAATTAATGGGTAAAAAGAAGATTTTAAGGCCAATGTACCTGCTGTTCCGAAGACAATAAAAAATAAGACAAGAATATTTATTGCTTTTGGGTAATTAACAAAATAGGTAATTAATCTTCTCACTACTAATCAATGATTTTGACTTTCATACCCTCGAATATTTCAGGAATTTGAGTTTGAATCACTAAGTCCCCATCCTCAAGACCAGTGACAATGGCGTAGTTGTCGTTAAAAAACTCAGGATTTACTATTTTATTTTTGACAGTCATTGACTCCACTGTGTGAACAATTGAATCATTCTTAATCATTGATCTAGAGATTTTAAAAGAATTTTCAATTGATTTGAGAGATAAATTTAAATCAACATACATTCCATCACTTAGTTGTTTAGAATAACTACTTACAAAAACACTTACAGTTTGTGTTTCTCGGTTTACATTATTGTTAATCCTATTAATTTTTCCAACTACGTTACTTTCATCAGACAGTTTGATATTTACTTCTTTTCCTATAATAATGTAAGATTTGTAGTCTGTTGGGATATTGACCTCTATTTCAAATGAATCACTATTAATAAATTCCCCAAGTACCAAACCTGCTCTTGCCATAGAACCATTCTCAACAAAAGAACTTGATACAACACCATCAAATGGTGCAGTAATCTTGTACTTTCTCAATCTTTCTTCTGCCGACTTTACTCCGTAGTAACTTGAAATTATACCCCTTCCAGTTAAAAAGAAGGTCTCATTATTTGTGCTTTGTTCGGGCAACTTTGAAATGTTTTTTTCAATATCATAATTTAGAAAGTAATCTTCCCATTTTTTATAACTCTCTGGATAATCAATCTTAATATCAGCTAGAATGGTTGCTACTTGATTTTGAAATTGACTTCTGCTTTGCCTTAAAAAAGCCTGTGCTTCGTCAGAATTTATTTTGATGATTGTCTCACCTTTTTTGAATTTTTGTCCTTTTTTAAATCGGATATTTGTGAAATCTATAATTCCGGTTACTTCAGAAATTAGTTGCAATTTGTTTTCAGACTGAACAATTGAATTTAGACTCAATGTGGCATCATTGGTCGAATTTTTGACTTCTGTTACTTTTACGTTTTCCTCAGCAGTTACTGCCTTTGCAACTATCTCATCACCCGAATTCATAATCAAGTTGGAAAGAAAGTATGTAACAACTAATAAAATTAGACCTGCAACTACGGATATTATTGTTCTTTTCATTTAGTTTTAAAGGGGCAAATTTAATACCAAATGGATGACAAAACGTTACTAAATAGTTTTTTTTTATAATTAAGAGAACCAACGATGACTCCCAAAAAAATTTCTTGGAACCCTTTTTTTATTCAGAAGGTAGTAATTAATTCCACCAATTACGCTTTTTAAGTATCTCCTTAGATTTGGATATATGAAAATAAAATGTGGTAAAAACGAAATAATTAAACTTCTATCCCTCATGTAAAAAGAATAAACTTCTATTGACAAATATGTTTTTTGATTTTCTCTAGTGATTTTCCACTCCACAAGTGACTTTCTTCCATTTTCGGTTCCAATTTCTAAAGTGTAACCCTGTTTTTCGTTCCATGATTTAAATTCCCTAATTAATTTTACTCCGTTGGTGTAAATTAAAACATCTTTGGAGTTTTCTTTATCCCATAAAATTGGATAATTCTCTTTGCAAAAGGGATGTACCATCTCTAGATGCCCAGGTTTTGTTATGATATTCCAAAGATCATCAACATTGGAATCAATTTTCATTTTGAATCCCACAGACCAAGATTTTTTTGGATTATCAATCATTGATTACTAAATTATTTAAATTTATAGAAATGGTTTTTCAAAAAGAAATAATCCTAAGTCCATACAGTCGTGGATTTCATTTAATTACCAACAAAATTATTAATCATATACCCATGGTAAGTGGCATTGCACATTTATTTATTAAGCACACTTCTGCCAGTTTAACAATTAATGAGAACGCTGACCCATCAGTGAGAGATGACTTTGAAACGCATTTCAACCACATGGTATCTGAAAATGAAAACTATTTTACCCATATTTTTGAGGGTACAGATGATATGACATCTCACATAAAAAGTAGTTTGATTGGATCATCAATTTCTTTTCCAGTTTCAAGTGGAAAAGCTAATTTTGGTACTTGGCAAGGAATTTATCTTTGTGAACATAGAAATTCAGCAAGTAGTAGAAGACTACTGCTGACTGTGATTGGAGAATAAAATTTATAGTTATGAAAAAATATATTGCTTTATTAACTCTTTTGGTTATATCATTTACAGTTTACGGACAAAATTTTGACAGCACTGTTGAAAAATTAATTGAAGAAAATATTGATGAAATTATTGAACTTAGACATTGGTTCCATGAAAATGCAGAACTCAGCAACAGAGAATTCAAAACTGCTGAAAGAATTAAAAATGAATTGATAAAAATTGGATATAAGCCTCAAATAGAAGTTGCAAAAACAGGTGTTATAGCTATCCTCAATGAAGGAAAAGAAGGTCCTGTAGTTGGATTGAGGGCTGATATTGACGGACTGCCAATTAAAGAAAGGGTTGATATTCCTTGGGCTTCCAAAATGACAGGTGTCTACAATGGTGAGGAAGTACCTGTTATGCATGCATGTGGTCATGATATGCACACAGCTATTTTATTAGCCACAGCAAAGATTCTTTATGAGTTAAAGGATAAAATACCCGGTCAGGTTAAATTTATTTTCCAACCAGCTGAGGAGGGTGCACCTGCAGGTGAAGAGGGTGGAGCAGAGTTGATGGTTAAAGAAGGTGTTTTAAAAAATCCAGATGTAGATGCAATTTTTGGTCTTCATGTTGGTTCCGGTTTTAATGTAGGAAATGTTGCGGTCAGACCTAAAGGTATAATGGCTGCTGTTGATGAGTTCAGAATTGATTTGAAGGGTAAACAAACACATGGATCTAGACCTTGGGATGGAATTGATCCTATTGTTACTGCTGCTCAGATGATTAACTCCCTTCAAACGATAGTCAGTAGAAATTTAGAATTGACAGAAGCAGCTGCAGTAATTACAGTTGGTGCGATTCATGGTGGAGTCAGAAGCAATATAATACCAGAGGAATTGTATATGCTTGGTACAATTAGAACCTTGAGACCATCAATGAGAAAAACTTTATTAAAAAGGTTTGAGGAAGTCGTATTGAATTTAGCTGAAGCAAACAATGTTGAAGCCAAAATTACATATGGAACAAGTTACCCAATTACTTTTAATCAACCAGAACTATATGAAAATATGCTTCCTACACTAAGAAGAGTGAATAAGCCAGAGAATGTAATTTTTTTGAATGCCCGAACAGGGGCTGAAGATTTTTCCTTTTTTCAGCAAGAAATACCGGGAATGTATTTCTTTATCGGTGGTTCAAAAGAAGGAGTTGATCCACGAACAGTTTTACATCACAGTCCTGATTTCTATGTTGATGATTCTGCAATGCAAACCGGCATTAGATCTATGGTTGCATTAACTTTAGATTTTATTTCAAAAAAATAATTTGGCATAATTTTAGTTCTGTAAAAACTATGAAAACATATTTAATAAACACCGTATTTTTAGTTTTTTCCTTATTTGCATTCACGCAAACTAATTTTGATTTAGAAAAAAGTAAGGTTAAGTGGACTGGTAAAAAAATCACTAATGCCTCACATTGGGGTCACATAAATTTCACTCAAGCTGATATAACCTTTGATGGAAATGTAATTTTGGGAGGGAATTTTATTGTCGACATGACTTCAATTTCTGTTGATGACATTTCTGGCGGCGGAAAAAAGAGGTTAGAAAATCATTTAAAAGATGACGATTTTTTTAGTGTGAATAAATTTAGCAATGCAAAACTTGAAATTTTAGGAAAGTATGAAATGATTGATAATAAGTATGTAGTTGATGCCAATCTTACAATCAAAGGTATTACCAATCCTGTTAAATTTGAGATGACTTCTATTGTTGATGGTTCATATAAGGCGATAATGGTTTTTGATAGAACTAAATATGATGTTAAATATAGTTCAGGCAGTTTCTTTGAGAACTTAGGCGATCGTCTTATACTAGATAACGTTGAGTTGGAAGTTACTTTGGTTAAATAATTAGTTTTTGGGCGGAATCCTACCCTTGTATATTTTTTCAAAAAAGTAACCTATCTCATAGAGTTTTTGCTCTTGAAACGACTTTCCTATAATTGTTAAACCGGTTGGTTCATTATTTTTCCGGAGTCTCATTGGGACTGTCAAGCAGGGATTGTGAGCCATGGCAGCATAACCTGCATGATAATTATTTATTGATAGAACTGCGTCTAAATTGTATTTGTCCATTGGAATGTCAAAGAACTCATTTCCTTTGTTCATTAATTCAAATCTTAAATCTTCAAAATCATTAATTGACATTGTATCTTGAATTATATTTTTGAATATTCCTTGTCCATAGGGAGCTCTTTCAATCGAATCCATTTCGTTGTATTTTATAATTGTTGAAATATCCTCAACCTTAAGATTCTTGTTTCCATAAAAAAACAGATAACTTCTCAAATCATACCTCATGTCTTCATCCAATATTTTTGCAAAACCTTCAAGTCTAATTTGTGGAGCATCGATAACTTGTAATTTTATTCTTTTTTCATTGAGAAAATCAATTGCATTCTTGTAAAGAGAGTCTCTCTCATAAAAACTTTTATAATAACCGATTGTGTATTCTTCCAGATTATTGTCTACAACTTCTTCTATTCTAATATCATAATTTTCAACAGAGTACTCATCCAATGGGTCAAAATCGTTAATAGCATTGTAAATTAATATGTTATCAATAACAAATTTGGTCATTGGACCTGCAGTATCGAGAGTTGATGATATTGGTACAATTCCAGTCCTGCTAACATTACCAATTGTTGGTTTCATTCCAACGACTGAGTTTGCCGATGATGGTGATAAGATAGATCCAGATGTTTCTGATCCCAATGAAGCTGCAGCTAAGTTTGAAGTAGTTGATACCCCACTACCAGAGCTTGAGCCACCTGTGTCTAAAATTTTTCTTCCATATGGATTTAGGGTTTGCCCACCCATAGCACTATAGCCATTTGGACATACGAAACAAAAATAATTGGCCCACTCACTTAAATTGGTTTTGCCAAGAATTAAAGCCCCGCTGTCTTTGAGTTGTTTTACAATTGATGCATCATCTGTAAAATTGTTTTTTAAACTATGTGCACCAGCTGTAGTTGGAAGTCCTTTAAAACCTATGTTATCCTTTAATAGAATTGGGATTCCGTAGAGAGAATAAATGTTACTATTTTTAATTTTGTCTTTTATTTTTGCCTCTCTCAATATGTTCTTGTTTATAGAAATAATGGAGTTTAAATAACTTTCTTTATCAAATTCAATTAGGTAAATTCTTGTCAAGTAAAAAAGCGACAATTTATAGTACGTTAATTTTCCATCAATGACACTTTGTTGAATTTCGGGAATGGACTTTTCATATACCAATTCTTTTATCAAATCGTACTCATTTTCTATAAAATTGAATATTTCTCTCTCAAACCCATCAATCAGTTGATTTTTATCATTTGAAATGGACTGAATTCTTTTAAATTGAAGTCTTTTATTTTCAATTGTAGCATTAGTTTTTATTTCTTCACTTTCATCATAATTTTCCCATTTGTTAACTAGATTGTAGTTGCATGATATGAAAAGAAGTATTAGAGTTAGAAAGGACAAATTTTTTATCATTGTTGAATGTGTTTTAAGATTTCTTCCATTTTCATCCCTCTTGACCCTTTGATAAGAATATTTTTTTCGCCTATTTCCATATTGGAATTGAAAAAATCAGATTTATTTTTAAAAAAACTTGAGTTTCGTTTATTATTTGAAAAACTGTAAAATTTTTCACCAATAAAAATACAGTTAGAAAGCATATACTTTTCACACAATTTAATAATTTTTTTATGTTCAATTGATGATTCCTTTCCAAGTTCATACATATCACCTAGAATAATTGCTTTATCACCCTTTAATATGGAAAATGATTTAATTGCTTCTTGCACACTGGACGGATTGGCATTGTATGCATCAAGTACAATTGTTTTATAACCAATTTTTATAATTTCTGATCTGTTATTTTTTGGTTGATAGTCTTTCAAAGATTGATTGATTTTATTTTTATCAATGCCAAACTCAAGTCCTAATGCTATTGCAGCACAAACGTTTGAATAGTTATATGTTCCGTAAAGTTTGGTTTCAAATAGGTAGTTTTCAAATAAAACATTAACAAAATCTTTATTTCTTTCCGAAAAAGTATAGTTGAAATTCTCACTACTTCCAAAAATAATATGTTTGTGAACATCAAATTTTTTTTGATTTTTATCTTGTCCATTAATCAAAAGAATTTTATCATTTTTAATAATCCATTCGTAGAGTTCGGTCTTTGCTTTTATGACTCCGTCTACATTAATAAAACCTTCTAGATGAGCTTTTCCAAAATTTGTAATATATCCATAATCAGGTTCACAAAGTGAGGTTAAAAATGCAATTTCTCCAAAATTGTTTGCGCCCATTTCTATAATAGCAAATTCAGTATCATCTTTTATTTCAAAAAGACTTAATGGTAAACCAATGTGATTATTAAAATTACCAGAGGTGCAAATTGTTTTGTAATCTGAACTGAGTACTAAATTAATCAGTTCTTTAGTTGTTGTCTTTCCGTTACTTCCTGTTATACCTATTACTTTCGCATTGCAAGCTTTTCTATGAAATTTGGAGAGTTCTTGAAGGGTACTTAATGCGTCAGAAACTTTAATTATTCTCTGGTCAAAATTGAAGTTTGGTTTTTCCTCGTCAGTTATTGCCAAACGAGAACCGTTTTTAATTGCATCGTTTATAAAATCGTTTCCATTGAAATTATCACCTTTTATCCCAAAAAAAATGGAACCTTTTCTAATTTTTCTTGAATCTATATCAACAAGATAATTAGATAATTTTAGTTCGTGATATAGCTCATTAACAGAAAGCATATCTTAAATATAAAGAATATGTCAATGTGAAATGAAGAAATAATTATCTTCTTTTTGGTTTGGTTTGATTTCTATCTTCACCCATGTAAGACATGGCATTTCTGAAACCAATAAAGTTCGTTGCAAAGTATTCAGGATAAAATCTTCTTTGCGCTGGGTCTAAATAATAGGACCTGTCAAGCCAGGAACCTCCCTTATATACTCTTGCCTCGTTACTAATTAATGTCAACCTTTTTGTAGATGCTGATTTCTCTAATGTAGGATCACTATACATGGGTCTATTTAAACCAGAACTGCTGCTTGCAAATTCTCTTGTTGATTCATTATCACCGTCTTTGAAGTCTCTGTTTTCTGATCTTGTATAATTAATTCTTCTGAGATCTTCCTCAGAAAGTTCTTCAGAGGCAATTTCACCGGGAAGTTTGAATATTTTAAGGCGTCCATTTTCCATTACTTGAAATTGATCTTTAAAATTCTCTTCATTGATTGTAGTTATTTTTCCATCTCTTGTTATTTGCGGTTTGGAGTATAAGTTACCCCTGTAATAGTTAAAATCATTTGCTTCCTCATCAATAATGGGTCTGTAGACATCTGCAACCCACTCAGACACATTTCCTGCCATTCCGTACAAACCAAAACTATTAGGTGGATATGCTCTGCTACTTGTTGTAATTCCACTTCCTTCTTCGGACCAACCAGCAATACCACCATAATCCCCTCTTCCAAGTTTGAAATTAGCAAGTTGATCACCCAATGTTTTTTTCTGCTGAGATCTTGTGTATTCACCGGACCAAGGAAACTTCTTCTTTCCTCTGTATAAATTTCCCTCTCTCAATTCCTCTAAACCCAAAGCCGCGTATTCCCACTCTGCTTCTGTTGGTAGTCTGTAAGTCGGTACTAATAATCCTGATTCGATTGAAACAAACTCAGGATTTTCGGTATCAGCAGATGCTGTACCTTCAATTAAATTTTCAAGATTTCCGCCATATGAAGCTTTGGGACTAACTAAATATGTAAACGTATTGAATCCATATACGTCAGAACTATCATTGTATTGTTCTTTGACTGCCTCTTCATTTAGAAAACCTTTGTCTATCAGTAATTTTTCATTAACTCTGTTAGTTCGCCATTTTGAGAAATTTTGTGCTTGAACCCATGAAACACCGACAACAGGGTGATTATTGAAAGCAGGATGCCTCAAATAATTGTTAACCATATCTTCATTAAACCCTAATGGATTTCTCCAAACTAATGTATCTGGTAACGCCGCAAAATATATATTTCTTACATCTTCATTATTTGACTTATAAAATTTCTTTTTAAGCCAGAATAAATATTCTCTGTACATAACGTTTGTAACCTCAGTTTCGTCCATAAAAAATGAGCGCACATATTGTTGATTAGGGGAATTATTCCATTCATTCATTACATTATCTTTGGCATTACCCTTAACGAATGTACCACCTTGAATAAAAATCATACCGGGGGCTGTAATTTGACCTTTATATTTTTTGTTGTATGAAAAACCATCTCCATCTTTATCATTAATACTCCAACCTGTTGCAGAGGAAGAATTTTTCCCACTACCTTTCATGCTATTTCTGTTGCAACCCAAAACTAAAAGTAGAGTAAAGATGAATAAAATAAAATTTAAATTTTTCATATGTCGAGCGTAAATATATAAAGAATCGAAATTACTTTAAAATTTATATACATAATTTACATTGCAAGAAATGTGCCCTTGCTAATTTGAGTAGGTATATTTTGATACTTTTATAATTATTCTTAACTTGGTTTAGACCTAAAAATAATTTCAAAAAACCTTATAAATATGAAGTATTTTATACTTGTTTTTATGTTTTTATTTTCCTTGAACAATTTACATTCCCAAAGTGATTTTGTGGCTAGTGGAGGAAATTTAACCAACTCAAGCTTATTAGATGTGGATTATTCAATCGGACAAATTTTTTATCAAAATATTAGCAGTAATCTCAGTTATAAAGAAGGTGTCTTGCAATCATTTTATGTAGATGGTGATGTAATTGAATTTGATTTCATTTCTCTTAAAGCATATCCAAATCCAACCACTAACAAAATATTCATATCTTTAGGGATTGATGATATTGGGGCGTTGGGCTATTCTGTTAGTTCAGTTGCTGGTGCATATATCATGGAAGGAGCAATTGATTCAAATCCATTCTCATTGGATGTTTCAACACTATCAAACGGTGTATATTTTGTCCACATATTTAAACAGGAAAAACTTAACAAAACAATCAAAATAATTAAATATTAATTTTAAAATGAAAAAACTATTAACCTTTTTATCAATAGCAACTTTATTTTCAACTTTCTCATATTCTCAGATATCACAGGATCTTTCCTATCAGAGTATCGTACGTTATGCGAATGGTAATTTAGTTGTAAATACAGATGTTGAAGTTGACTTGGCAATAAAAAGTAACGGATCCACTGTTTATTCTGAGTCCCACACTGCAACAACAAGTAAAAATGGTCTTGTTAGTCTTAGGCTTGGATCAAAAAACACAACCGCATTTTCAACTATTGACTGGGGATCTGGAAAGCATTATGTAAGTGCAACTATAACTGTACTTGATGGTTATAATTACTCTGTTTCAACAGAAAGTGAATTATTACCTGTGCCCTACGCATTGTATGCTCTAAATGCAAAAGATGGTGCCGTTGGACCTGCCGGACCTGCCGGACCTGCCGGACCTGCCGGTGCTGATGGTTCAACTGGACCTGCTGGACCTGCCGGACCTGCCGGTGCTGATGGTGCTGATGGTTCAACTGGACCTGCCGGACCTGCCGGACCTGCCGGACCTGCCGG
>TARA_B100000963_G_scaffold307852_1_pt1 | contig 14365 bp, 14 predicted proteins | sample TARA_B100000963 | Tara Oceans TARA_B100000963 (sample SAMEA2622097) | marine metagenome | biome: marine biome (ENVO:00000447); feature: surface water layer (ENVO:00002042); material: "saline water (ENVO:00002010), including plankton (ENVO:xxxxxxxx)" | depth 5 m | reverse complement strand
TTGGTGTCCGGACTTTCCTCTTTAAAAAAGCGATAAGGAGACCTGCCTAAACAAAAATAATATATTTTGAAAAAAATAATAAAAAATTAATCCTCTAATATATATTTGTAGTAATCGTGGAATATAAAGTATCTGCATTAAAGTATAGACCAAATCATTTTGATAAGGTTGTTGGGCAAAATCATGTCACTGATACCTTAAAAAATTCAATAAGTGAAAACAAAATTCCATCGGCTATTTTATTTTGTGGACCAAAAGGTGTTGGAAAAACAACCTGTGCTAGAATATATGCCAAAGAAATAAATAAGGAATTCATTCAATTAGAAAATTATGATTATACTTTCAACATCTTCGAACTTGATGCTGCTTCAAACAGAAAAATTGACGACATAAGAGATTTACTTGAAAAAGTAAAAATTCCTCCACAAATTGGAAAATATAAGGTTTATATCATTGATGAGGTACATATGCTCACAAAAGAAGCCGAAAATGCTTTTCTAAAAACACTTGAGGAGCCACCCCCACATATAGTATTTATTTTAGCAACGACGGAAAAAAACAAAATTTTACCAACAATTTTATCTAGATGCCAAATATATGATTTTAAAAAGATATCTGATTCTGACAGTAAAAAATATATTGAGGAAATAGTTAAATCTGAGGGTTACAATTACGAGCCAAAAGCGATCTCAATTATTGCAAAAAAAGCCTATGGATCACTTCGGGATTCTCTAACTATATTAGACAGGGTAATTAATTATACAAATGGAAATATAACAACTGAAAAAACATCTCAGATTTTAAATATTCTTGATGTTGATAATTATTTAGAGTTTTCAGAACTAATCCTAAAAAATGATTTGAGTAAAACAATTCTAAAATTTAATGACATTTACAGCAAAGGTTTTAATGAGAAAGATTTTATGGAGGGATTAGCCGAACATTTTCGAAATATTATTGTTGTAAAAGCATCAAATTCAAATTTTTTAATCGATGATAAAAGTGTTTTTGAAAAAATCTTAAATCAATCAAGTCATTTAAATCAAAGCAAACTCATACAAATCATTAAAATTATCGAGCAATCAATTATAAATCTATCCAAGTTTGAAAACAAAAAGTTGGTAGTTGAAATATCGCTAATGAAAATTTGCAAAATAAATGACTCTTTAAATTTATTAGAACAAAAAAAAAAAAGTGAAGTTGTAAGTTCAAAATTAGAGTCAGAGGATAAGTCAATTAAACAACACAATAAAAAAAAAGAAAAGTTAGCGGAAGAAAAGTTTTTTGAAGTCACTATTGAATCAGAAAACTTAAAAGAAAATATTTCTGCACTTTCTATATCAAGTTTAAAATTAAAAAAACAAGCAAAACAAGAAAAAGATTTAATTGAATCTGAAAAAAAGAAATCATCTGACAAATTCAATTTAAACGAACTTAAGGAAAAAATTGACCTTTATGCAAAAAAAATTAATTATATAGGAAAGAAAAGTCTTTCCAGTGTATTAGAAATGAATGATCCAATTATTGAAAAAAACTCGATTATTTTCACTTTACCTTCAAAAGCGAGCTTAAGTGAATTTGAAAAAGACAAAGAATATTTCACTAGTTTTTTGCAAACAGAACTAAACAATTTTGAAATTAAAATTTTATCAAAAATTCAGGAAAAAAAAGATGATAATTACTATTCTACACCATCTGAAAAATTAACTAAACTAATTGAAATCAACCCTTTGGTAGGTAAATTTAAAGATGATTTAAACTTAGATTTATAACTATTTTACAATCTGACAAATCATACCATCGGCTAATCCAATTTTTGGAACATATATCTCTCTTAATCTTAATGTTTTTAAAATAAAATAATAAATTTTACCAGCAGGAACTATAACATCTGCACGATCAGGATTAAGTTTTAAAATCGTAAGTCTCTCTAATAGTGGCATATCTTCAATTTCTTTAAGTGTTTTTTTAAAAGTCTTTTTTGTCAAAGGTTTCAAATATTTGGTGCCCGATATTTTAAAGATTTTATTGATATTCCCACCAATACCAATAATTTTAAGTTTATTTAGTTCTTTGGCGTTTTGTGAAAGCCATTTTTCTAATTTATCCCAAATTTGATTATCTGCACCACCGTCCAAGAGCCTAACACAACCAATTTTAAAAGATTTTAATTTGAAAATTTTAGAATTTTTAAAAATAATTACCTCTGTACTTCCACCCCCAACATCGACAAAACAATAATTTTTTGTTTTACCAATATGATTAGATATGTCCTGTTGAGAAGTGATTTGTGCTTCTTTTTTACCAGAAATTACCTCTAACTTTATTCCTGTATCTTCAAAAATTCGTTTTATTAATGCATCTGAATCACCAATATTTCTGATTGCTGATGTAGCGTATGCCAGAAATGAATCCACTTCGTTGATATCCATTAGTAATTTAAATGCTTTAAATGATTTTATTAATTTGTTTACACTTGAATTGGATAATTTTGCTTTGGAAAAGGAATCTTTACCTAATCTCAATGGAATTCTGACTATATTATTTTTAGTACTTACTTTTTTACCATTAATATCATATACGTTTGAAATTAACATTCTAATCGCATTTGATCCAACATCTATCGTTGCAACCCTTTTGTAATTAATTTTATTTTTCAAGATTTTTTAGATGATAATTATAAATTGAATTTTGGGATTGCATTGGTTCCCTATTATTTTTTTTGTACTCATTTGGTTTATTCGAATTTAGTTTTCGTGATTTTAAATTATCTAACCAATAAATATTAAATATTTCAAGAATCTCTTTTTTATTAGAAGGGTCAAGAATTGGACATGTTACTTCAATTCTGTTTTCTAAATTTCTGGTCATCCAATCTGCAGATGAAATATAAGTTTTATTTTCATCTCCCGAACAAAAAATAAAAAATCTAGTATGCTCTAAGTATTTATCTACTATACTTATGGCCTCAATATTTTTACTGAATTCATTATTTCCAGGAATTAAGCAGCATATTCCTCTTACAATCATTTCAATTTTAACACCTGCATTACTTGCCTCATATAGTTCCTGAATCATTTCATAATTAGTAATACTATTTAGTTTAATTTTAATCCAGGCGTTTTTACCTTTTTTGGCATTTCTAATTTCATTTCTAATTAGATTTTTGAAGGTAGATTTTGTTTTAAAAGGTGATATAAACAGTTTGTTGAATTTAATTTTTTTATAATTAATCTCAATAAAATCAAAAATATTTGATACATCATCTAAAATTTCTTTATTTGCTGTGAATAATGTAATATCGGTATAAACTTTTGCTGTCGACTCATTAAAATTACCTGTACTTATAAAACCATATTTATCATATTTTCTTCCATTTTTCTTTTCCACAACACAAATTTTGGCATGTACCTTAAGGTTAGGTAATCCAAATACTAGCTTGACGCCATTCTCCTCAAACAATTTTGCATACCTTATATTAGCTTTTTCATCGAACCTTGCTTGGAGTTCAATTTGAACTGTGACAAACTTTCCGTTCTTTGCTGCGTTGATGAGGGTATTAGCAACCATTGATAGTTTTGAAAGTCTGTATATCGTTATTGAAATAGATTTTACATCAGGATCTATAGAAGCCTCAGACAAAAATCTTAGTGTATAAATAAATTTTTGATAAGGAGTATGTTGTAAAACATCTCTATTTTTTATTGTTTGGAAAATGCTTTCATTTTTATCAAAGGATTTGATACTTAAAGACTCTTTTTTACCATATGTAAGATTATGTTTTCCAAAATCAGGGAATTTCATAAAATCTCTCCTATTGTGGTACCTTTCACCGGGAATTATACTATCAGTACTCTTATTTATACCCATTCTTTTTATTAAAAAATTTAGAGTATCATTTTGAATTAAAGAATCATAGACCAATCTCACAGGTTTTCCTTTTTGCCTCTTTTTTAAACTATGTGAAATCTTTTCTAAATAACTCTTGGATATATCATAAGCAAAATCTAACTCGGCATCTTTTGTCATTTTAATATTAAAAGCAAAGATTTTTTTTGGACTAAAAATTTTAAAAATATCTTTTAAATTATATCTAATTATATCATCAATGAATATCACATATTTTTTTTCTAATTCATCAATCACAAAAAATCTATTAATCTGCTCTGGGATTTTTATCAATGCATGCATTACAGAATTAATTTCTAATTGAATTTTAACAATAAGAAAGGAATTGGAGTCTTTAAAAACTGGAAATGAATTTGATTTATCAAAGATTATTACCTCCATTTGAGGTAAAATTATTTCTGAAAAGAAAGAATTAATTTTCTCTTTATGAATGTTTGGAATATTTTTCTCATCGAGAAAAAAAATATTTTCATTCCTAAGTTCAGACTTTATTGATTTTAAAATTTTTGAACTTTTATTTTGAATTTCAATGGTTCTTTTTGTTATCTCATTTAGTAAGTCCTTTGCAGTAAATCCTCTATATAATTTCTTATTTTTCTGCGTTGAAATTGCAATTCTTTTGATAGTTGCATATCTAACTTTAAAAAACTCGTCTAAGTTATTGGAAAAAATTCCAATGAATCTAATTCTCTCAATTATTGGAACTGATTTATCACTTGCCTCTTGTAGAACTCTCTCATTGAACTCAAGCCAACTTAACTCACGATTTTTAAATTCATATTTCACCTGAACTGTTTTGGAAAGAAAAAAGAAAAACTATTAGATTTATCAATTTCAGTCCATAAAGATACATTAAATTCAAAAATCAACATGCCACACGTAGGAACATGCAAATTGTATATGTTGGCAAAATCATTGACCAAAAGGTTACAAGAATTATTATGAGTAAAGATTAAAGCTGTAGATAGCTTTTCGGGTAAGTTTTTTATAAATGATTTGACACTATTTCCTCTAAAATCATATAATTCATCTACTTCTAAACAATCTAGATTGCATAAAAAATTTGATCTTTCTATAAAAATCTTCGACGTTTCAATTGCTCTTTTTGCAATGCTTGTATAAATAATTTCTGGTTGTAAATTTTGGGTATTGAATATTTCGGATATTATCTTGGCATCATTTATTCCTCTGATTGAAATTGGTCTATCTAAATCAGTTGTGTTATTTGACCAATCAGATTTTGCATGACGAATTATGATAAGTTTTTTCAAGGACTTAATCTCTTTATTTTCCAAGAATTGTTTTTTGATTTTGAAAAAACAATTCTGTCATGCAGTCTATTACTTCTACCCTGCCAGAATTCAAACTCATTAATTTCAATAAAAAACCCTCCCCAATTCAATGGTCTTTTAATTTTTACTTTACTTTTTTTTATTCTTTCAAACTTTTCTTCTATATACTGCCTGTCGGGGATTTCTTTACTTTGATCAGAACTTAACGCTCCAATTTGACTATCTAAAGGTCTAGAATAGAAATAGTCATCAGAATCTTCTTCAGAAATCTTTGAGCAAACACCATTTATAATTATTTGTTTTTCCAGAGAGGGCCAGAAAAATGACAAACAAACATTTTTATTTTTTTTTATTGCTTTACCCTTTTTGCTATCATAATTTGTGAAAAAGACAATACCGTTTAGTTTAAGTTTTTTCATTAAAACAACTCTGTTTCTTGGTTCATGGTTTTTATTCACAGTACTTAGTGTAAAAGCATTAGGTTCATCAATCTGGTCATCATCCTCAGCCATCTTCAACCAAATTTTGAATAATTCAAAAGGGTCTTTAACAAACTCGTTCTCTAAAAGACTGTATTTTGAATAATTTTTTCTGTAATCTGAAAAATCTTTCATGTAATTTAAAATTAATCAATTTCTCTCTCAATTTCCTCAATTTGAATTATGTCTTTAGCTTCTTGAATTGTTGGGGAGAAAGAAAATTTATATTTATTTGAGTTTGTAAGTTTATTTGATAATATAACAATCGATTTATTTTTCATATCCACATACGAATTGAAAAAATTTTCGTGAAATAAATCAAAATCATTGAAGTCTTCGTATTCAACAATTAAGTTGGTTGAAAATTTGGAAATCAAGTCTTTTAAATTTTCAGTACCCAATCCTTTCTTTATAATCAGTGAAGAATAGTTTATCCTCACAATTTAGAAGCTAGTAAATATAAAACTGCCATCCGAACAGCAACACCATTTTCAACTTGATCTAAAATCACGGTCTTTCCTGAGTCTATCAAGTCAGTTGATAGCTCTACACCACGGTTAATCGGACCAGGATGGGTTATTATTATATCCTTGCCGCATCGACTTAATTTATTAAGGTTTAGTCCAAACTGTTTGGCGTACTCTCGTGTTGTTGGAAAAAAACTTTGATTCATTCTTTCATTTTGAATTCTCAACATGCTTGCAACATGACACCATTTTAATCCATTTTCTAATGAACATTCATAATCAACATCCAATGTTTTGATATATTTTGGAATCAATGATAGTGGCCCACAAACTTTAACATTAGCACCCAATTTTTTAAAAAGTAAAATATTGGAAAGTGCTACCCTAGAATGTAAAATATCACCAACAATTAATATATTTTTATTAGAAAAATCCTTTAGTTTTGATTTTAACGTAAAAGCATCAAGGAGAGCTTGTGTTGGGTGTTCGTGACAACCATCTCCTGCATTAATTATGCATGAGTTAACATTTTTAGATAAAAAAACACTTGCACCAGGACTTGGATGTCTCATTACAATCATGTCAACTTTCATAGATAGAATATTGTTGACCGTATCAGCCAAGGTTTCCCCCTTTTTTATTGATGAGCCGCTTGAACTGAAGTTTACTAAATCAGCTGATAATCTTTTTTGCGCTAATTCAAATGAAATTTTAGTTCTAGTGCTGTTTTCAAAAAATAAATTTGCAATGGTTATATCTCTTAAACTTGGTACTTTTTTAATTTTTCTATTAATAACTTCCTTAAAATTTTCAGCGGCATCAAAAATGGTGTAAATGTCTTCAAGACTAATGTATTTAATACCCAATAAATTTGATACCGATAATTTATTTTTCATTTTGTAAAATATATACAGAACCCCCTTTATTATTTTTATCCCACTTTACTTCTACCTTTTGATTATTGATTGAATCAACCTTTATACCACAATAATCAGGCTGAATGGGCAGATGTCTAGAAAAACGTCTATCAACTAGACTTAATAACTCCACCTTTTCAGGTCTTCCAAATGATTGAAGTGCTGCCAAAGCTGCAGTAACACTTCTACCTGTGTACAAAACATCGTCAATTAATATCACTGATTTATCCTCTACAGAGAAGTCAATTGAGGTTTTATTAGGACTGAGAATTTTATTTTTTCTGCCAAAATCATCTCTAAAAAAAGTAATATCTAGAAAACCAAGGTCAATATTTTTTATTTTATATTCATCAATTAAAATTTCTTTTAATTTTTCAGAAAGTATTTTTCCTCTTGGTTGGATACCTATCAGTACAGCATTTTCAAAGTGATTATGGTTTTCGTAAAGTTGACTAGCAAGACGTCTTAGAATTAAAGACAGTTTTGAAGTGTTTAAGATTTTTTTTGCATTAAATGCGCACATCAAAGCGCAAATGTAATAAAAATTTAAAAATACTAGTCAGCTTTAAATTTTTCTGAAATTTTTCTATAATAACCATCAGTTAGTTTTTCTCTAATTTCAGAGAATGAATTTAATGTTTCATCAATGTCCTCAACGGTGTGTGTGGCTGTTGGAATTAATCTCAAAAGAATTAATCCTTTTGGGATAACGGGATAAACAACAATAGAGCAAAAAATATTATATTTTTCTCTTAAATCTTTTACTAATACCATAGCTTCCGGAACATCACCTTTGAGAAAAACAGGGGTAACACAACTTTGTGTTTTACCTATATCAAAACCTCTTTTCTTCAAACCAGTTTGAAGCATTTTAACATTATCCCATAGTTTCTGTTTGTGAACGGGTTCATTTCTAAGTATTTCTAACCTTTTAATCGCTCCTACCACGAGTTGCATTTGTAATGATTTTGCAAACATCTGTGAACGCATATTATATTTTAAGAATTTTATAACTTGACTTGAACCTGCAACAAAAGCTCCAGTTGAGGCCATAGACTTGGCAAATGTTGCAAAATATACATCAATTCCACTCATGACACCTTGCTCTTCACCTACTCCAGATCCTGTTTTACCTAATGTTCCAAAACCATGAGCATCATCCACAAGAAGTCTAAAATCATACTTCTTTTTTAATTTTACTATTTCTTTTATTTTTCCTTGTTCACCTCTCATCCCAAAAACCCCCTCAGATATGACCAAAATTCCACCACCAGTTTTTTTAACAATATTTTGAGCTCGCTTTAGGTTAGTTACTAAACTTTCTATATCGTTATGCTTAAAGGTGAATCTTTTACCAAGATGCAATCTAACACCGTCAACAATACATGCATGAGCATCGACGTCGTAGACTATAACATCATTTTTTGATACTAAAGTATCAACGATTGATAATATACCTTGGTAACCAAAATTGAGTACATATGCACTTTCTTTATTAACAAATTCTGCAAGCTGATTTTCTAATTTTTCGTGCATTGTGGTATGACCTGACATCATTCTAGCACCCATAGGGTATGCAGATCCGTACTTTTCTGCTGCCTCAGAATCAATTTTCCTAACTTCTGGATGATTCGAAAGACCAAGATAATCATTGACACTCCATGTAATAACTTCTTTTCCGTTAAATTTCATTCTATTAGATATTTTTCCTTCGAGTTTCGGAAAAACAAAATAACCTTCAGCGATACTGGCCCATTTACCAAGTGGACCCATACTTTTATTAAATTTTTCAAATAGATCAGACATTTTTTACTTTATGTATTCAATTGATGAAAATTGTTCCTTAGTTCTATTTATAGTGAATCCTTGTTCTTCCATCCATTCATCACTATAAATTTTACTCATGTATCTAGATCCATGATCACAAAAAATTGATATAACAACACTGTCCTTTTTAAAGAAATTATTCTCATTCAATTGTTTCAAAGCTTGTAAACATGCTCCTGAGGTATAACCAACAAATAAACCTTCTTTAATTGCAATTTCTCGAGCACAATGTGCGCTTTCTTCATCTCCAACCTTTTCATAATAATCTATGACTTTAAAATCAGTTGAGGTTGGAATTAAATTTTTTCCCATCCCCTCAATTCTGTAAGGATAAATCTCGGATTTGTCAAACTCACCAGTTTCATGGAATTTTTTCAATGCAGAACCATAAGCATCAACACCGATAATTTTGATGTTTTTATTTTTTTCTTTTAAAAATCTACCAATTCCAGAAATAGTACCACCTGTACCACTGCTGGCAACAAGATGAGTTACTTTACCATTTGTTTGATTCCAGATTTCTGGTCCTGTTGTTTGATAATGAGCATCAATATTCAAACCATTAAAATATTGATTAACATAGAAAGAATCTTTAATCTCTTCATTTAATCTTTTCGCTACTTGATAATATGATCTACTATCATCGGCAGCTACATTAGCTGGGCAGACATAAACTTTTGCTCCCATTGACTTCAGCATATCAATTTTATCAATTGATGATTTTGATGAAACGGCAACAATACATTTGTATCCTTTAACCATGGCAATCATTGAAAGACTAAAACCGGTATTTCCTGAACTGGTCTCAATTATTGTTGAATATTTACCAATTAAACCAGATTTCTCAGCTTTATTTATTATATGTAAAGCAATTCTGTCCTTATTTGAATGTCCTGGGTTGTATGCTTCATACTTACAAAAGTGCTTCCCATTGAAATCTTTGGTTATCTTGTTTAACCTAATCAGGGGTGTTTTTCCGATGAGGGAAAGTATATTATCGTGAGCATCAAAACCTTGTTTCATACAAAACGGAATAAGTCCGCAAATTTAGTTAAAAAAAATTAGTTACTTCAAAAGATTATCTGATTGAATTTTTGAAAGTAATTTCATAAATTTCTCATGATGAACGGATGTGTAATCCAAGTGAGTAACAAGTCTTAATTTATTATCTCCCATGCCAATTAATTTAACACCATTGTGATTCATAAAATTTATAAAATCTTTAGTAGAAAATTTATTTTTATTTTTAAAAATAATGATATTAGTTTCAACAGGATAAACCTCTTCAACAAAATATAGTTTTTCAAGCAAATTCGATATCTCCTTAGCTCTAATGTGGTCTTGATGCAATTTCTGAATATTGTTATCTAACGCATATAATCCACATGCGGCAAGATAACCCGATTGTCTCATTCCACCTCCAAGGATTTTTCTAATTTTCATTGCTTTTTTTAAATACTTTTCTTTAAAAATTAAAACTGAACCAACAGGACATCCAAGTCCTTTACTTAAACAAACCGATATCGTATCAAATAATTTTCCAAAATCAGAGTAATCATAACCTTTTTCAATACAAGCATTCCATATTCTAGCACCATCTAGATGAAGGTTTAGATTGTTTTCAATACATGTTTCTTTTATTTTTTTTATTTCATCCATGTCCCAACAGGCTCCTCCTCCTTTGTTCGTTGTATTCTCAATACATACTAAGGATGTTTTTGGACTATGATAAAAGTCTGGTGGATTTATTACATTCTTAACATCAATATAGTTAAATAAACCCCTAGGTTTGTCAATTAATTTACATGACACACCAGAATTAAAACTAACACCCCCGCCTTCATAGTTATAAACATGGGCATATTTGCTACAAATTAATTGATCTCCTGGACTTGTTAGGATATTAATAGCGGTTTGATTTGCCATTGTTCCAGAGGGAAAAAATAAGGCCTGGTCCATACCGAATAGGACAGAAACTTTTTTTTCAAGTTCATTTACTGTTGAATCTTCTTTGAAAACATCATCTCCAACTTTACATTTAGACATGAAATTTAACATTCCTCTAGAAGGTTTTGTAACAGTATCACTTATTAAATTTATTTGCATGACGGTAAATATAATTTATGATGATTTTAAAAACAATTAATTATTTAAATTTACTAAATGGTAACTGCTGATCAAATTAAAGATTTAATTGAACGCCTGGGTGCTTTAAGGGGGTATCTTTGACCTTGAAAAGAAAAATAAAATCATCTCAGAACTAGAAAACCAAACTATTAAAGAAGATTTTTGGAGAGATTCTAAGATAGCCCAACAGATTTTAAAAAAACTAAGTTTAACCAAAAATAAGGTTTTAGAATTTCAAGAAACATCAGAACTTTGTGATGAACTAGAGATTCTTTATGATTTTTTTAAAAATAAAGAAATTGAGGAATTTGAAATCACCAAGGCCTTCAACAAGGCTAAAAATAGTTTGGAATCGCTTGAATTTAAAAATATGCTTTCAAACGAGGGCGATGAAATGTCTGCAGTAATTCAAATTACTGCAGGTGCTGGAGGAACTGAAAGTTGTGATTGGGCTCAAATGATTTCTAGAATGTATTTAATGTGGTGTGAAAAAAGAAACTTTAAAACCAAAGAATTAAATTGTGTTGATGGGGATGTTGCTGGGATAAAAACAATTACTATTCAAATTGATGGGGAATATTGTTTTGGATGGCTGAAGGGTGAAAATGGTGTACATAGGCTTGTACGCATATCTCCTTATGATAGCAATGCAAAAAGACACACATCCTTTGCATCTGTATATGTTTACCCTCTAGTTGATGATACTATAGAAATTGAAATAAACAATTCTGAAATTGAGTGGGAAACAATGAGATCAAGTGGAGCGGGTGGACAAAGTGTTAATAAGATTGAGACGGCTGTCAGACTAACTCACAAACCAACAGGGATAATAATTGAGAATTCTGAAACAAGATCGCAACTAGACAACAAGAATAAAGCGATTTTACTACTAAAATCTCAGCTATATGAAATTGAATTAAATAAAAAACTCCAAGCAAGAAAGAAAATTGAGGAAAGTAAAAAGAAAATTGAATGGGGATCTCAAATTAGGAATTATGTTCTTCACCCATATAAAATGGTAAAAGACGTTAGAACAAATACTGAAACTACTGATACCTCAGGTGTTTTAAATGGAAATATTGAAGAATTTTTGAAATCTTATCTTTTAAGTTTGAATTAATACTATTTATTTTTTTTTCTTTCTTTAAGCCATTCAAAAAAAGAGCCAGTAACCCAATATGGTATTATAAAAGTTAGTAGTAAAATCATTAACCAAAATCCAATTGTGACTACAGTCATGAAAAGTATGAAACCTAGATACTGATCAAATTCAAACATCACGATAAAGATATAAAATATGGAATAAAGAATTCTTTCAAAAAAAAAATACTTTATCAACAATTTGTAAATTTGCATTATGGCAAAAAAATTTAGAATTGAATCTGACACACTAGGTGAAGTAAAAATTCCAGAAAATTCTCTTTGGGGACCACAAACTCAAAGATCAATAAATAATTTTAAAATTGGTCAACCTAGTTCAATGCCCGTAGAGATTATTCACTCATTTGCAATTTTAAAAAAATCATGTGCAATCTCAAATAATGAGTTGATGAATCTTGAAAAAAAGAAGATGAAATTGATTGTAGAAGTATGTGATGAAATTTTAGAGAATAAACATAATAAAGAATTTCCACTTGTCATTTGGCAAACTGGATCTGGAACTCAAACTAACATGAACATCAATGAGGTCATATCAAACAGAGCTAATATACTATCAGGTAAATCACTTAATGATTCAAAATACATAAAAGCAAATGATGAGATAAATATGTCTCAATCTTCCAATGATACATTTCCAACTGCAACAAATATTGCTGTAACAAAGCTCATATATGAAAAACTAATACCGTCAACTGAATCATTTATTAAAATTCTTAATAAAAAGGTAAAAGAATTTAGCAACGACATTAAAATTGGTAGGACCCATATGATGGATGCAACTCCGATAAGTTTGGGTCAAGAATTTTCTGGTTACGAATCACAAATGAAACATGGATTGAAAGCTTTGAAAAATACCCTAAAACATTTGAAACAATTAGCAATTGGCGGAACAGCTGTTGGTACTGGACTTAATGCACCTAAAAGATTTGATGTTAGTGTCGTAAAAAACATTTCCGATTATACAAAAATCAATTTTGAAATTGCTGAAAATAAATTTGAGGCAATTGCATCTAATGATGCTCTAGTAGAAACTCATGGAGCATTAAAACAAATTGCTGTTTCACTTTTTAAAATTGCAAATGATATAAGACTTTTAGGAAGTGGTCCAAGATCTGGGTTTGCAGAACTTATTCTACCTGCAAATGAACCGGGAAGTTCGATTATGCCGGGAAAAGTTAATCCAACTCAATGTGAAGCTGTTTCCATGGTTTGTACTCAGGTTCTTGGAAACGACACAACTGTTAGTTTTGCAGGCAGCCAAGGTCATTTAGAACTAAACGTTTTCAAACCTGTTATTGCGCATAATGTAATTGAATCAATTCATTTATTATCTGATTCAATGGAGAGCTTTAATAAAAACTGTATAAGTGGATTAAAGGCAAACAAGACAAAAATTGCTGAACATCTCAACAACTCATTAATGCTTGTTACAGCTCTTAATAAGAAAATTGGTTACTACAAGGCTGCTGAAATTGCAAATAAAGCCCATGAAAATGGAACAACGCTAGAAGAGGAGGCAATAAAATCCGGATATTTAACAAAGAAACAATTTAAAGATTGGGTAGATCCAAAGGGTATGGTTTAAATCCTTCCTTTGAGAGCATTAAAAGCCCACCCAATAGCAATAAAACCAACACCAACAACTGAAAAACCGATTGCATAATCTGGATACTTTAATACACCCAATAATATCAAAACTATACCCAAAAGAGTAAGTATAAATGATGCCCATCCAAAAATAGAGTTCTTATTCATAAAAAATTATTGTACCGAACCAAGTAATTTTTCTCTCCAATTTACCCAATTGTATTTCCTAGAAAAATAAAGAAGAAGCAAAATTTGGAGAGGAATGGATGTTACAAACATCATTGACATATTCGGTTCACCTACATATTTTAATACTGAGTCTGTTTGCAGGACAGTCCAATCTGCCGTCATAAGTAAGATTCCAACAAAATTATTTCCATAATGCATTCCCAAGGCAAGTTCTAAACCATCATCCATTAATGTGCATACGCCCCAAACTAGTCCCATGATGAAATATGCACCTAAAAAACCATATCCCATTTTATCTACTTCAGGATTGGCTAAATGTAAAAGTGCAAATAAGAAAGTTGGAATTAAAAGTGCAAGAAGTCTACTTTTAGTTGTAATTCCTATTCCCTGCAAAAGATAACCTCTTACCA
>TARA_B100000963_G_scaffold262441_1_pt1 | contig 14385 bp, 14 predicted proteins | sample TARA_B100000963 | Tara Oceans TARA_B100000963 (sample SAMEA2622097) | marine metagenome | biome: marine biome (ENVO:00000447); feature: surface water layer (ENVO:00002042); material: "saline water (ENVO:00002010), including plankton (ENVO:xxxxxxxx)" | depth 5 m | reverse complement strand
AACTTAAAGAGTTACTTTTTGAAATTGTTGGAGAAATCAATCTTGAAGTTCTTAAAAATGAAAAGAAATATCAAATACCTATAAACGTTACAAAAGAAGATATTAAAAAGAAATTCTTAAAAGATCGTACACCTGTTAGAATCACTAAGATTCATAAGGCACCAGCTGTTGCTACAATTAATGGGTTATGGGCTAATGCATTAGGAAAAGGAGGTATTATTCCTATTGAAGCCTCATTCATATTGTCTGGAACTATGATGGATTTTAAACTTACAGGAAGTCAAGGTGATGTAATGAAAGAAAGCATGAATGTAGCGAAAACAATGGCTTGGTCATTACTTACTGATAAACGTAAGAAAGATTTGGTTAAAAACTTTGACGAAACTAAATCTCAAGGTATTCATGTGCATTGTCCTGAAGGAGCTACTCCTAAAGATGGTCCTTCAGCAGGTACAGCTATTACAACTGTAATATATAGTTTACTATCTGATAGAAAAATTAATAATGAAGTAGCAATTACTGGTGAAATGGATCTAAGAGGTAATGTTACGATTATAGGAGGATTAGATTTGAAGATATTAGGAGGTATAGCAGCAGGAGTAAAAAAGTTTTTATTCCCAAAACAAAATGTTAAAGATTATGAAAAATTGAGAGAAAGATATAAAGATGATGATAAAATTTTTGATGGTATATCTTTTCATCCTGTAGAAACGATTGAAGAGGTGTTAGAATTAGTTTTTGTTTAGTATATTTTTAACAAGATTTTCCCATTTATTAATAATTTGATCACGTTTTCTAATAGCGTCTATTAACTCCCAATTATGTCTATCATAATATGGAATTTTATGGTAAGTAATTTTATCATTAAATTTTACCGTAGGCATTATCTTATAATCATAATTTATTTAATACATAAATTATGATTTTTGATACCGATATCTAAGTTATGCGTTTCTTTAGCAAAATACTCTTTTTTTTTCTATATTAATTATATAATTATGGCAAGCATAGCACAAGCAAGTAATAGTTGTGATTATTCGGGATTAAAAGCCTTAGCTAAAGAAGCTAATGAAAAACATACTGAATCTGAACAAATTAAACTTATTGAAGAAATTTCAAAAGCTTTTCCAGATATTAAACAAACGAGGAGTGGAGCAACATATGGTGGAAAAAAAGGAAGATCTAGAAGAGGAGGAGCAAACAAAGCATTAGTACATACAGTATGTCTTATGATGATAGGTGCTACAGCATATGGTTCATTTTATTTAGGTATTGCTGTAGCTGCAAGATTAGGATATTTTGATGCGGCACAAAGAATGTATGATCTCGCAAGCTCAGCAATTGCTGGTTGTGGTCAACTATCAACTGGATTAGCTAGAGGACAAGCTGAGAAAGTTGCAAGTTCGGCAGGGATTAATACAGAATTAATATCTTGTTCTTCAGCTTGGACAAGACTAGAAAGTGCGCAGGAAAGATTAATGGAATTAACAAGAATGTATGGACAAATGGCTGCTGCAAATGGTGTAGCAGTAACTGTAGCTGGATATGGTAGATTATATTCATTTGTAGAAGCTATTATAGATGGTGCATGTCCAGCTAATAGAGTCGGTGAAGAAGCACAAACTACAGGGGGAGCACGTAGACGTAAAAGTTACAAGAAACGTAAAGGTAAAAAGAGTAAATCTCATAAAAGACGTAAACGTAAAGGAGGAGCAGCATTTGTAGCAAAGTCTGGATGTGAAGCATACGAAGGAGAAGAGGAAGAATTTAAACCAGTTCATTGTCAAAGTGAAGCATATAAAGCCTCTCTAAAGGGTGGAAAAAAGAGAAAATCTCATAAACGACGTAAATCTCGTAAATCTCGTAAAGGACGTAAATCTCGTAAAGGAAGAAAATCTCGTGGACGTAAATCTCGTCGTAGACGTTAGGAATAATATATTAATTTTTAATTTATTATTCAAAAATAAGCTTCTCAAAAAACTTGGTATTATGATACTTAATATAATTATCTATAAATTTATACAATACAGTAGATTGATAAATATTATTTTTTTTGTAAGATTCACATAACAAAAGTATAAATATAAACTGTTGTTTAGATATTTTATTTAACAAATACTCTTTGTATAATGTAGATAAGAGTTTTAGATTATATTTCTTAATAATAAAATACGTAATAGAATAAACTTTAACTTTACTATATGATATAGTTTCCATTAAAAAATAATAATATTTAATATTTCTTAAATATATATATACAATATGGCGTTAAGCTTAGAACCTAGTCAATTAATACAGTTTTTTACAGCAATGTCTCCACTATTATTAGCTTTTTTATTAGTAGTAGTATCATTATTTAATCAAGATGTAAAAGGGTTAGTATATTTAGGTGGTGTTTTATTAGGAAGTTTTGCATGGTTGATAATGTTGTTTTTAATAAAAAGTCCTACAAACCCTGATAGAGCTGATTCTTGTAATATGATAAATTGGCCTTTTAATATTACTGCTTACAATAATCCTAATTATAGTAGTTATTTTATAGCTTTTACAATTGCTTACTTGGTACTTCCAATGTATTTTAATGAACAAATGAATTGGACAGTATTAGTGTTCCTTTTAACTCTTTTTGTAGCTGATGCATATTCTAGTGTGTCAAAGAAATGTACACCAGTTTCAGGTCCTGTAATAGGAAGTATTATTGGATTACTCATGGGCGGAATGTGGTTTACAGTATTTCATGCAACAGGCAATGATGATTTATTATATTTTCAAGAAATGTTAAGTAATAACGTAGTATGTAAAAGACCAGAAAAACAAACGTTTAAATGTTCTGTTTACAGAAAAGGAGAATTAATATCGTCAAGTATAATTTAAATTGAGAAATGTTTAATATTTTCATGTAAAATACGTAGTATTTCACTACGTACTTTATTTCTCTCGTTTTTCTCCCAAATAAGTTTTACATCATACGTATTAACTGTAAAATGATTATACCAATCAGCAGTAGCTTTTCTAAAACTATAATTTTTATAGTGATCTAAAATTTGTTTATTTTGTATTAGTTTTCCAGTTCTACTATTCACAAGATTATGAAATTCAAATACAAAATTTTTAAAGTCTTCCTTATTTTTAATTAAGTGAAAAAACTTATACGTATTAAGAATATGTGTAGCATGTAATCTACAATCTGGACAAGGTAATATAGCACAAATATCTTTAATAATTTTTAAAATTAAGGGAAATATTTCTTTAAATGACTCTTCTTTTACTCTTTCTGCTAAACAATGAAAAAATATCCAACAAGTAGGTCCCCAGTTATCACCAAATTTCATAATATATAATTAATATAAAGATTTAATTATATGTTATAATACATAAATGTCGTACAACATAGAAGGCGATTTAGAATTTTATAACATGCTATACTCTGAACTAAATAAAGAAGAAGTTGTAAAACAAGAATCTAAACGTTGTTTAATAAGCAAACAACCATTAGATGATACACGCATTAAATTAATGTGTGGTCATGAATTTAATTATAAACCTCTGTATAGAGAAATAAAAAAACAAAAAATGCATCATAATCATCTAAGTATTATTAGATTAAAAAAAAATCAGTTGCAATGTCCATATTGTAGAAATATTCAAGATAAAGTTTTACCATTCAAACCATATGAAGGTGTAACAAAATGTTATGGTGTAAATTCGCCACAAAGCTATGAAATGTTGATGGATAAATGTACTTACGTATTTAAATCAGGAAAGAGAAAAAATCAACCATGTAACAAACAATGTAACGGTAAGTACTGTAACGGTCACTTTAAAATAATGGAAAAGAAAAAGGCAAAGGAAAAAGAGGAAATGAAAGAAAATACTATTATAGAAACTAGTAATAGTATAAATACTCATATATTAGAAAATCCTTATCATAAAATAACTATTGCAATGTTAAAACCTGTAGCAAAAAGTTATAATATTAAAGGATATTATAAGATGAAGAAAGCTGTGTTATATGATGAAGTAATAAAGAAAATAAACTTAGATAAAAATAAATAAAAATATATAATGAATGAAATAGAAATAGCATTGATTTTGATAGGAATATTATCAATATTTATAGGTATACCTATAATCTGTATATGTTGTAAACCAGATATAAATAGTTTAAAACCCTTAGGTAAATATTTATTAAAATAATATATAAAAATTTATGTATATATATTATTATTATGGAAACTAAAGATCAGTTGGTGAATCATATAAAAGAGTGGTTGTCTATCGATGAAGAAATTAAATTACTTAAGAAAGAAATAAAGACTAGACAAGAAAGAAAAAAAAATTTAACGAGCGATTTAGTAGAAGTTATGAAATCTAATGAAATAGATGCATTTGATATAAATAATGGTAAATTGATTTATTCTAAACGAAAAACTAAACAAGCTATTAGCAAAAAATTATTACTATCATCATTACAAGATATATTTGATAATAAAGAAGAAGTACAAAAAATAACAGATCATATATTAGATTCACGTGGAGAGAAAATTAAAGAAATAATAAGAAGAAAAACTAATAAAAACTAATATATTAATATATATTATATTAATGATACCTAATAGTAAAATCAAAAACGAGTTAAAACAAAAAATGAACTTTTCACAAGCAAAATCAAAAAAATCAGATTTAGCTGGGAGTATCAAATCATCTGTAAATTCAATAAAGAAAAATGTTCTTGCTCCTGAAAGAGTAACACCTGGATCTGTTTCAGTAATGACTTTTTTAAAAACTAAGACAAAGGAGAGGAAAAAAAGCGAGTTTGAAAGTATGAAGCCTATAAAATATTACTATTATCCAATAGAGTTTCTCAATAAAGATATAGAAAATATATCATTAGGTAAAAAGATAAATATGTGTATATTTACAGTAAATACTGAAATAAGTAAACCATTTTTAATGTTTTTATTAAGTAATAGAAATGGTCATTTTTCATGGCCACAATTTACATCAAAAAAAAATGTTAAGAGTGAATGTAATGATAAATTAATTAATTTACAAATATTGAATGATGTGGAATTTAGTGGATATGTAGAAAAAAATAACGAATTTTACGTTTTTTATAAATTAATAGATAATTTTGATTATGATCAAAATATTAAATCTACAACACCATTTTGGTTTGTAACAATGTTTGAAATTTTATTTAGTAGAAAAGTTATCTATTTTAAAATAGAATCTTCTGTTTATAATATTTTTATAAAAGAACGTAGATTACAGTATTTATTAGATAAAAATAATTTATATTATCAGATACCTCTAGTCATGTATAATGGAGTGCCTTCACATAAATTAGATTTTTATTTAGAAGCAGGTTTGTTAAAAGCAAGTATTTTAGCATCTCAAGGACCTTATTATTATTTCGCAAATTATTTAAGAGCTGCGAAATTTGGTAGCTGGAACGTCATTGGTGGTTATAAAGAACAAGATATAGCAGGAGAATTAATAACTGATAATGAATTTGGTAGATACATAAAGGGAGGTGTTATAAGATTTGTTGTTTATCCAGGAAAAAGTAAGGTAGTCATGAATAAAGATTGGGATTCAGAAAATGAACAGAGGAAAGGTCATGAAAGTAATTCAAAAGAGCAAAATAAGATTTATGATACAAAAGGTAATTGGACAAAAGAATATGATTCAGTTATATTAGGACCAATTAAAGTAGATAATAAAATACTACATAACGGAACAAGTTTAACAGTTAAAAATTATTATCAGTATAAATCTTTATCCTATCATTATCTAGATAAAAAAAGTATTCCTGAACAATATACACCAGATATAGATAAAAACTATACTGATGTAGATTTAACTTTGGAACATTTAAGAATAGAATAAATATATTTATTATATATAATGAATCAAGCTTTAAAGATAGCATTGACTATTTTTGGAATATATATTTTTATTTTATCAATTACATCAATTGCAGCTTTTGTAGGTATTTCAACTGACGAATACATCAATTATCTTCTTTGGATAGTTGCATTATTAATATTTTGGTTATTTTTACCAAAAACCACAGGGTCTGTGTTCTTTAACTAGTTTTGTATAATATATATAAAATTGAACTAAATATATTATACGATTAAACAATATAAAGCCTAACGATGGAACGCAAAATCAACAAGAAGATTGAAGAAGCATTTGCTAATTATAAACAAGATATAAAAACCGGTATTGTCGGTGTTATTACAGCTATAAATTGTCAGATAGATGAAGAGTATGTCAGTGATATAACCATAAAAGAAACTGTAAAAACTGAATTGATGAATCTTTTACAAGAATTATATGATCATCCAGTACTTAAACTTGATAAGACTGATTTTCAAAAACGTAAGAGAGTAAAAAATGTTGTTCCTCTACATGATAGATGTATAGCTTGTAGAGCTAACGGAGAACAATGTACTAGACGACGAAAAGGAGACTCACAGTTTTGTGGTACACATATTAAGGGGACACCTCATGGAGTAATTAGTAAAGAAAAACAAAATAGTGAACCAAAAGAAATGATTAAAAAGGTATCAGTTTGGGCACAAGATATTAAAGGTATCATATACTATATTGATGACAATAGTAACGTATATGAAACCTCAGCAATACTTCAAGGAACTGATAATCCCAAAATTATAGCTAAGTATCAAAAATCTTTAGATAATGAGGGTAATGTTGCATACGCTATTCCATCATTTGGTATTTAAAATCATTTAAATAGAAGATAATTTATATATTTAATAATGCATGAAACTGTAGTAGAAATATTAAATATTGTAGGTATAGATTTTCAAAAACTTAATGATCAATCAGACCAGTTGATCATATATAGAGATACTTTAATTGATCCTGAAAAATATAAGGTAGCTAAAGAAAAAATAGGAGATCTGAAAAAGTTTTTTTCATCTTCTTTCTTGACAAGCTTACAAGAAAATGCGCAAAAAAAACAGAAATGGCCCTTACTTAATTTAGTCAGACAATTATTAAAAGTAAATATGTATGAAATGAAACCAATTAGAAAAAGTGATGGTTATACCAAGGATGGTAAAAAGAAATATATCCGTTTTTTCTTGATACAGAAAGTAAATAATACAAGCACTGAAGTTTCACAAGAACAAATATAATATAACATTACTATATATGTTAAATTATATTAACAAAACTAAATATAAATTTTTAGATATTCCATACTATTATAAAGTAAATGATATATTTACTGATAAACCATTTGTAATGCCTTCTAAAAATCATTTATTAGAATTTATTGAAAATTTTAAATTAAACTATGCAAAATCTCACTTATTTAAAATAATTCTTTATGGAGGATATAATTCAAGTTCAAAAAACACTCCTGATGTTGATATAGTTATATCGTATAATAATATAGATTATAAAAATTATGAAGATATATATGATTGTATGTATTTCTTAACAGCAACATCAATAGAAATGTTTAATATGAAAATAGATTTATTTTATGTAGATAAACCTTGTACAATTTGGAATTCTTCAATTATGGATTATTGTATTACACAAAATATGAATAAATTAAAAGAACATGACCAAAATATTATGATTAATCAAGGAGAGTTATTAACAATAATGATTTCAAGAACACTAAAATCTAAGAAAAAATCTTATTATCACATAATTGATCGGAAAAAAAATATCGTTATTACTATTAATAATGAAAAAGAATTAGTAAAAGATGATCATAAACCAAAAATAGTTCCTTTTTCTAAACAAACAAAACATGTTTTGAAAGGTAGAATATATTATAATGATGTAGTGTTAATTGAAAATAATATTATTAATTACAACTATTTTAAAATATAATTTATAATTTATTAACTATATTTTAATTACTTTTGTTCATCATAGCCAGTGTCATCATCACCACCGCCACCGCCGCCACCGCCGCCGCCGTCACTATCATCATCTACAATGTTTTTATTAGTATCGTCATCACTTGGTCTTGAATCTTCACTTTCACTATCAGAAAAATCTTCAGGTTCAGGTTCAGGTTCAGGTTCAGGACATAAACCGGTACAGTAATCAGATACTCCATCTTTAGGTTTGTAAATAAATAAGGCAGTATAAATTCGTGCGGGTATTGAGATATTATCATTATCATTATTATTAGTATTATTTTCTACAATCACTCCTGGACCACCAATACCATCACCAGGACCACTAGGACCATCTAAAATTGGAAAAGCAAACGTGGCAGGAACTCTTAAAATCTCTTCACCACATCCACTTTTACTTGTAGTACCACTTTCATCTGTACTTGGTGGATAAATACATAACCCATCTATATCATTACCAATAGGACAGAGATAAGGAGTAAATACTGGTTCCTCACTATCATTAATGTATAATGTACCAAGAGCCCGTCCTGTTTGTTGTGGTGATGGAGAAAGAGGAAGATAATGGTAAATTACTGTGTATAGTTGTCCATCTTCTAATGTAGCACACCAATCCATAGTTGGTGAAATTGTAGTATCTCCTATGTCTCCAATGGTTGGTGGTAGATCTTCAACAATAGCACCACTCAAATCTCTGTCACTAAATTTTACAGTTGTATTATCTGCATTTAATCCACTTGTAGACCAATTATTCTCCAAAGTACAACCGGTTATATCACCTCTTACTATACGAATACTATAATATTCAGGATCTTTTAAACCTAAAAAACCTTGTTCTAAACTTCTAGTACCTCTGGCAAATCCGAATGTGAAATTACTAGGTCCAGGACAACGAAGAGCATATAATTGTAATCCAGAGTATCTTAACATTGAATAAGCATCAATTAGTGGTGCACCAATTCCTTGAATATAATCGTTACCAACTAATCCAGTACCATTACCAACTGGTAGTATACTATTGTTAGTAATTCCATATAATCTTTGACAACCACATGCAAGTCCACCAGTTTCAGGATCATTGAAATCATCTGGAAGCCAGTCTTCACTGTTATCTGAATATGGAGTTGGATTATTGTAGTTACTACCCCAAAGACGATTTTTAAATCTTAAAACTTCAAAAACAACTGGGTTAATGGAATTATGAAGTCCTTGTTGGTTATCTATTAATCTTACATAATATATTACAGGATGATTATTAGTTTTCAAACAAGGTGATTCTTCATTGCCTAAAGCCCAATTATACCCAACAATTCTAAAGTCCCATTCATCTCCAAAATATGGATCTCTGATTCCACACATTTGAATACATTGTCGGCCCAACCAACTATTAGCGTATAAATCTGGAACACTATTACTTATTGGAATTTCATTTTGATAGGATAGTAAATATACTGGTTGATCATTTACATCGGAACCACATTTTTTATACATTATTGACAGTGGAGCAGATGGTTGTTGAGTAGCAGGTATGCCATATTTTAATAAATAACAACCTGGTGGGATACTACCAGCAGGATTTCCTAGATTAGTGACATGTTCTCTAACTTCACATTCTCCACAAGGAGGACAATGGTCTACACAATCAACCGTTGTAGATTGTAATTTATACTTATCAAAAAGATCAATACTTGTACCTGGAACAACTTTAAGATTTTCACCAAAAGTATTATTTACAGTGAGTGAATATTCTGTTGTATCACAACAGTCATCAAATTCTAGAACCCCTGGTACAGTACCATTATTATCACTATCATGGTATACTTGATAATAGAAACCAGGATTACTTACAAGATCAAACTCAAAGAATGGCAAAGAAAGTGATGGTACCCTATTGATATTTACACCATCTTTACATTCAACACAAGGTAATATTATATGCCAATGTAAGTTTTGATCTATTTGTGGTAGTGGACGAGCGAGTAGTTTTCGTACACTGGAGTCACAGCAATAATATCTAAAATTTCTAATTTGATTATAGCCATGTGCATTGTTATAAGGACCATTTAATCTTAATTTTAATTCTTTACAACCATCACAAGGATCAGATTCAGGTTCAGGTTCAGGTTCAGGATCACAAGGTCCTGTAGGTGTAACTTCCCAAATTATTCTTGCAATTGGAATTGTTGCATTAAAGTTACTGTATACAAGTAATACCCCGCTTACAGAATTATTATTAATAGGTCCTATTTGAGGTTGAGGTGCAATGTTATAATTATTTGGTGCAGTAAAATTTATTGTTTTGTCACATAAGATACATGCTCCTACTATATCGCTCCATAACTGTCCAGTAAAGTTATCCCCCTCATCTGTTGAAGGGATTAATGTTCCAGTAACCACTGCTCCAGTACACCCTATGTAATTGTAACCAATATTAGGGACAATAGATCCGGGAATTGTAGGTACCATATAAAATGCTACATTAAAACAGTCTGTACATGGTTCAGGTTCAGGTTCAGGGTCAACACATTCTGTACAATCATCAAAATTTCTAGGAAGGATGAAGATGCTGTTTATATAGAAAGATAAAGGGTTAGGTAGATTTGGAAGTACCTCAACTTGGGTATCAATATTAAATTGAGGGTCACTAAGATTTATAGATAGAATTCTTCTCTCACAACAGTCATGATTTCTAATAAACATTGTATATATAATATTTGATCCAGGTAATAAAAAGTCTATAGAAATTATATCATTACTGTTACCATCTATTTCACGACATTTTATACACTTAAGATCGGCAAACAAAGAGTTATCTGGTTGAACAGTTTTTACTATTGTTTGTTCAGGAGGTTTACAACAAACTGCACTGAAACTACGTACCTTTGGATCAATGAAGGTGTTGTTGCTAGATGCATTCTTTACACTAATTCTTACATCAACACATGAGCAGTTAGGTTCAGGTTCAGGTTCAGGTCCACAAGGTTGACAATCAGATGATGGAATTGTAGGTGAAACATTAATGGATGATATGTATTGACCTATATCTATAAAACCAATTGGACTTTCAATTAATACTCCACTTAAGTTAATTGTTTCAGGGTTACAACATTCTTTAATAGCTAAAGGAATATCAATCATTGTAACGTCAGGACCATCAGCGGGATTAAAATATCTGTACTCCATAGTTAAAATTATATCAGCATTACCAACGTCTTTACAATCTACACATTTAAATTCTGTTGGTTGTGTTACAGAGTTAGTCTGTGTACCCCCTCTACAACAATCAACTGTAAAATTGAGAACATTACTTAAACCTAGTGTAGTGAGACGTATACTTAAATCAACACAATTACATGGTTGTTCAGGTTCAGGTTCAGGTTCAGGCTGAGGTTCAGGTTCAGGCTGAGGTTCAGGTTCAGGTTCAGCCTCATCACATGGTTTACAATCAAAACTTCCATATGATCTAGTTACATTAATGTATGGAATAGTACCTTGAGCAGTGCCAAAAACTTCAACATCTAACTCTTCACCAATTACAGGACAACAACTCATATTCTTTTTATCAGAGACTCTATATAATTCATTCCCTATTACAAATTCAACAACACCATTTTCACATTTCATACAATCAATAATTAAATTTCTTTCTTTGAAAATATCTAATGTAACAGGAGCGTTTTCGGGATATTGAAAGTTATTAAAATTATATACTCTTTCATTTCCATCACAACAATGATTAAATTTAATAGGATTCTTTGTCAAAAAGTTGATAAGATCTTGAAGTTGTTGATTAGTATCAATATCTAACTCTATATTTAATTTAATACATTCATTTACACAACAGTCAGCATCTGTTTCACAGTTTTCACTTTTTACTTTAAATCCTAAAACGATACTAGATAATTCACTATTACCTGGTCCATTATATTTACAAATTTTAACATCAACTTCTTCGTTAAGAGCACCCCAGGCAAATTCAAAAAGATTATCTGATAAATTAGAAATTTGTGGAATTATTTCACTATTATTATTTAAAAATAATTGATTTCCATCAACACCAATGTGTTTGCTACCATTAGAAACAATCTTTTCCGTACCACTCTCTACACTATCTTGAGGCATAAAATATACAACTTGCCAATCTAATTTTGTAGTGCTATCAACACATTTACAAATATTTGTATTAAATATTAATTCACCACTTTCGTTTACTTCTGATATGAAAATACCAATATTATGAATCTCTTCTATACCAGATTCACAGTCCTTAACTTTAATAAAAGTATTCTTAACTAAATCATTTATACTTGCAAAAACATCTCTAGGAACAGGGTTTGTAAGATCTATATTATTACCATTACTATTAGTAAGTCTTTTGAGACTTATTTGCAAACAATAACAATCTGGTTGAGGTTCAGGTTCAGGTGCACAATTATCATTTACTTTACATCCATAGTTTAAATGAGCAACCTTAAGTTTTGCATTACCTTGATTACTGTCATAAAGTACACTATTTTGTTCCCAATTATTTACAGATTGTGGCTCTAATAAGTATTCTAAGAGTGACCCTTCATAATTGTTGTGTCTTCCATTACAACTAGCTCTACTTAAATCTCTACCAACTCTTAATACTTCTCCTGTAGTACTCCAAACCTCTTGTCTAATAACTATTTCAAATTTATTTGGATCTTTTTCACAACATATACAAAGAAATTGATCACGTGAAAAACCAGGAAATCCAGCAGCATATAAACCAGTATGTGCTAGTGTAACATTACCAGAAACTAAACTTGAACCAAGCACACTACTCCACATACCAGGTGTTGTTGGAGATGACCCCCATTCAGAACCTTCTTTAGGATCACATGGAATATATCTAACAACACAACCACTAAATAAAATTCTACTAGGAGGTTGTAAAGGATCAATAGGACCAAAAGGTGGTCTTGGTGGAATTATTGGAACAATAGAAGAAGGAGGTACAATAGGAGTAGATATAATATTAGTATAATTTATAGCAGTGCTACTACCTGTAGCTAGTACATCAGGTAGACTACCACCATCAAAATTTGTAGGTAATGGATTTACTGCAACAACATTTCCATTTGCTATAAGATCTTCTATGGTATTACCTGGATTAATACGTTCAGGATCCAAAGTAATTAATTGACTCATTCCTTCACCATTCATATTTACACAATAACACCTTTTTCCCGGTTCAGGTTCTGACTCAGGTTCAGGTTCAGGTTCAGACTCAGGACAAGATTCAAATTCATGTTCTGATTCACCACAATTTTCATTATAATTCCATCTAAGATTCAAAATATTAGGACCACCGTTTCCTGTAGCAATAACATCATTATTATTAGGATTAAGTTTAACCCATCTCATAGTAGCTGTATTACCTTTTGCAAACCAGTATAATTCACTAGTAAAAGTGTTATTATCATATACTCTAATTCCAAAATCGTAACAACTTTCTAAATGATAATTTCCATGATTACCAATTAAACTATTTTTTGCTCCATACTTAGTTAAATCTGTACAGCATTTAAGACACTTTTTTACTTTTTTAGGTTCTTTGTTATTACTAGAATCGTAAAAAATATCCATATTTAAGTATAACTCTTTATCATCACCACAATTAAATGATAATAATTCATAAGTTTTTTTATTTTTAAGACATTCTGCTGAAATAAATATTTCGTAACAGCATTTTGAACATGGATTACATGTTCCGTCAAATTTTTTAAAATAATGTTTACCAGGCACACAATCTTTTACACCGTCAGCAGTGTTGTTGAAAGTTCTAGAACCATTACCAGCTCCTACAGCTCCTACACCTCCAATTTGGTTCATACAAAAAACAAAGTTTCTACTTTCACCATATGCCTTGTTTTGTATATTACGTAATACGTATTGTACGTTTTTGTTTGTAGTGGGAGGTAAACCTTGTAACTTATTACCTCCGCCTTGGTCACCATGTGTTCGTGATCGGTAAGCGGATGATCCCGCTAAACCAGCACCCATCATTCTTGTTCTAGGCATTATAATTTATGTAGATATAATAAATTAAATATATGTTTATGATAATAAACTTATGTAGTGTAAAATTAATTGGAATTCATATTTAGATATATTGTAAATATGAATAATAAATTGTTTATTCGTCTGCACATCTGGGATCCATGTTCGCAAGCCATAGTACTGGTACCTCGCTCGTGGATTGATCAGGCATCACATCGTAAGCTCCCTGTGGCCCATATGATATGTAACCTGATGGTATATATAATTTAAAATCACCATATATTGTGGTGTTTTCTTGAAACGTCATGTCAATATACCATTTATAAGCTGAAGTTGTATTTTGCTCCTCCTCTACACTAGGCCATGCATTATTATCATCTGGTTTTAAATACTTTTTATCGTTGTTGTTGTTGGTATTGCTGTCATAATAGTAAGGTTTTTC
>TARA_B100000963_G_scaffold332322_1_pt1 | contig 14398 bp, 15 predicted proteins | sample TARA_B100000963 | Tara Oceans TARA_B100000963 (sample SAMEA2622097) | marine metagenome | biome: marine biome (ENVO:00000447); feature: surface water layer (ENVO:00002042); material: "saline water (ENVO:00002010), including plankton (ENVO:xxxxxxxx)" | depth 5 m | reverse complement strand
TCCCAATTTGTCATTGGTTCTTTCTTTTTAGAGATATTTGGCCATTTAAGAGAATACTCTTTATTTACTAATAGCATTTCTTCAGTGTTGGAATTGGTGTCTGGTTCTATAGCATCAATTGGGCATTCAGGCTCACATACTCCACAGTCTATACATTCATCTGGATTTATTACTAACATATTTTCACCTTCATAAAAGCAGTCGACTGGACACACTTCAACACAGTCTGTCAATTTACATTTAATGCATTTTTCATTTACTATATATGTCATTTTTAACTTTTATTTTAATTTCACCCAAATCTTTACTTTCAATATAAATTAATCCAGATACTTTTCTAATCAAACGATCTTCAAAATTGCAAAGCTGGCGATCTGAGTATATTATTTTTAACATCATTTCAACAATTTCTAATCGTTTATTATATTCAAGCTTTTTAATTTCTTTTGTCATATGCAAAATCTCAATACTATCTTTTTCTTTATTTTCACAATATAGAACTAAATCTTTAATATACTTTTCATCCTTTTGTGATTCTAATAAATATTTTTTTATTAACTCTTTTTCTTGTTCCTCGTATTTTTCATCTGTCTTAGCTGTATGTATCAGCAATGTACAAATTGCTATATCTACACTCTCAAATATTGGCTTTTGTTCCTTTTTTTTATTAAAAAACATAAATCTAAATCCTTAACTTCTGTAAAATAGAAAACACATTTTGTTTCTTTTTTTCATTATTTCTCTTATTTTTTTTTGGTATAAACTTAAATTCAATAACATTTTCTTCACTTACAGTTTGATATCCTAAGTATTTAATAAATTTGATAAAATCTTTCTTATTACAACCAAGTAAATTTAAAATTTTTGGATTTAATTTGAATCTGAAGTTTTTTGATATCGATATTATTTCCAAAAAAAGCCTCTCTAAAATGTCTATTCTAATAATGAATTGTCCAAATGACTCAAAGCCACATATTCTTAAAAAACCTTTATTTTTGTTTTCAAAGTTATTCATAAAATTAATTCCAAATTTTGGGTAATTGAGTTCTTTAGAGTTAAAGAAGCATTTCCAAAGTATACCTTTAAATTTAATTGCATTTGATCTTATCATTCTTGGTTGATAAATGTGATATTTTCCAATTTTTATTCCATTTTTTCTCAAATTAAACCTTTCCTCTTTTGAGAGATTTTTAACTAATTCTTTAACATCTTCTCTTAACAAAATTCCATTATGTTCAAAAAGTTGGTATGCTAAACCTCTTGCAAACGAATTTTTAAACATTGCTTTTTCAATTGATACTAAATCATTCAAATTACTTTTTATTTGATCTTCAACCCAATTTTCAACTGCTAATTTCAGTTTTGAATGTTGACTTTCATCTAAGGTATCATCAGTATAAAGCTTAATTTGAGGATTAAGATAGTTTTTTCCAGGTTTGAGTTCTGCAATTTTTTCATTACCCCAATATATTTTGCAATCATCCTTTAATTGTAAAGTGTTTATGTTGCTAATTATAATATTAATTCTTTTTTTTAATTCTTCTTGGGCCCCTGATCGCGCAGCTTTTTTTAGAGATTTAATGTCAGTATCAAGATTTGATTTTGAGTAATTCAACTCAATTTTCAAGCCATTAATTTTGCCAATAAAATGATTGTTTATATAAATTTTATCTTCCTCGAGTATTTTTGTATTTAATTGAATATCTTGTTTTAAACCTTTAGATAAAACACTAATTCTTTTATCTACAAAGCTTTTTGATAATTCTTGGTGCAGTTTTTCAGATAATTTATCTTCTATATTTTTAGTTTTAGCAATCCAATAATCAGAATTTTCTACCCAATTATTTTTATTAGACACATATGACCAAGTCCTTACATAGGATATTCTATTTGCGAGAGAATCTATATTACCTTCATAATTATCTAAATTACTAAGTTGTTGCTTCATCCAGCTATTATTAATTTTACCATTTTTAGAGGATAAAAAAGAAAAAACTTTATATATGATTTCTGTATGTTCATTGTAAGAACTTTTAGTAAAATCTGGAATTTGACAACATTCCCACAATAACTTGACATTTTTACTATCATTTTTAAAATTTAATGTTGAATTTTCTGAAACAAGATATCTGAAAGTACTCTCATCAATTAAATCTTTGTTTCTAGATAATACTTTATCTAATGGTTTTTTGTTTAAACTATAGATAAGATCAGTACTTGAAGAAAAATCTAAATCATTATTTCTCCAATAAACATTCTGTACATCATCAAATTTATGATTTTCAATCTTATCTATTTGATCGTCAGTTAACTTATCACAATCACCAGTGGTTCCGAAAGATCCATTATTCATATATCTTCCAGCGCGACCACTTATTTGACCAATTTCACTATCCCTCAAATTTCTAATTTGTTTACCATCATATTTTTTTAAACCACTAAAATATACGTTATCTATATCCATATTGATTCCCATACCAATAGCATCAGTTGCAATTAAAAAATCGACATCGCCTGATTGATAAATTTCAACCTGTGAATTTCTAGTTTTTGGACTCAAAGATCCCATTACAACAGCTGCACCTCCTTTCTGACGTCTGACAAATTCAGCAAGTGCATAAACATCATCAACAGAAAACGCTATTATTGCACTTCGTGGTTTTATCCTAGATATTTTTTTAAAACCTGAATATGTTAATTTTGATAATCGATCTCTATAAATAAATTCTGTCTCTGGTACTAAGTAAGAAATTAGTGATTTAATTGTATCAGACCCTAGAAACATTGTAAGTTTATCACCTCTAAAATTCAAAAGTCTTTCTGTAAAAATATGACCTCTTTCTGGATCTGCGCACATTTGTATTTCATCAATTGCAGAAAATTCAAAATTTATATCTTGAGGCATAGACTCAACAGTACAAAGATAAAAGTCTGCTTTTAGAGGTATGATTTTTTCTTCCCCAGTTACAAGAGCAACACGTTCAATACCAACTCTTTTAACAACTTTGTCATAAACTTCTCTCGCTAGTAATCTTAAAGGAAATCCGATTACCCCATTTTCATGTTCAAGCATTCTTTCAATGGCTAAAAAAGTTTTACCTGTATTGGTGGGACCTAAAATTGCTAAAATTTTTGATGTAGCTACTTGTGGCATAATGATTTTTACATACTATATTTAGATAATACTTTAGAACAAACTATGGATAAAAAGCGACCGAATCAACCCTTAAAACGTTCTCCTCAACTAAAAAGGTCTTTTGATGGAAGATAATTTTAATGATTTTTTTGCCAATTTTGAAATTACTGTACTTATTTTCATTTTTACAACTTTTTTCGATGGTCCATATGCGTGTATACATTTTGTTTTGTTAAGGGCAATAGCAACATGACCTTTCCAAAATAATAAATCACCTTTTTTTATTTTTTTTCTTGTTATTGATTTTTTAAAAAAAATTTCTTGATCTTTGCTGTCTCTAGGACACTTAATTAATTTATTTTTCATTAATTCTTGTACTAATCCTGAACAATCTATACCATCAACAGTATTTCCTCCCCATAAATACTTTTTTTTATTAAAAACATTAATATTCTCAAGGTAATTTTTTTTATTTAATTTTTTTAAAGATTTTAAATCACTATTTTTAATCCATCCAATATTACTAGCGGATAATTTTTTATTCACAAATTTTACGAAGATTCTTGAATTAAAGTATAAAAATTTATTTGTTTTAGATTTCATATTGTAATTTTTATATAAATAAGCTTTTCCAGTATTAACCAAAAAGTTATTTTTTATAGAATTGTATTCAAGACAATTTTTTTTTATATACCCGTAATATCTATCATATTGTGTAAAACCATAATAAAAGTTTCCTTGTATTTTTATTTTAATAAATATTTCTCCATAAACCATTTCTTTTAACTGTTCGGATTTTATATTAGGTTTTTTATAAAGAGTAGCCTTACTGATTTTACAAATTAAAACTTTACTCATTTGTTTGAAATCTAGTTTTTTGTATTAATAGAATTGAAATATAAGGTAAAAAAAATGTTAATAACATAACAACAAATATTAATATACCTAATTCGTCATAATTAGCATTTGTTAATATATTGTTATTCACTTTGTCTTTAACCTCACGTGTTATGACAAATATTTTATTAAGATATTTTGTTAATAAATTACTTGCACTTAGAGCTAAGTTAGTGAAGGAAGCAAATACTGCGAAAAACGTAGCCTTGAGATTTGACGGAGCATTTTTTGCTATCCATGCCAACATAGGAATCATAGCTACTTGTCCCAACGGTGACTCTAAGGCCGTATTAATAATAGCAATAAATTTTGCATCAATTACGTCATTGGTTATACTAGCGGTCCATTCGTGAAAACCGTGATACATTGCTAAACTAGGAAGCAATAATACTGCATTTAAAAAAGATAAATAAATTATTATTTTGAATATTGAGTTTTGATACATAAATTTACGAAAAATAATTATACCCATCATAGTTAACAACGAACTAATCAGTGAAAGCAATGAGAAGAAACTCTGATCAAAATATAAAATATCAATTTCAAACCATCCAAGTCCAGCTCCTACACCCGGAACTGCTCTAAACACAAATACTATCAAAGCAGTACCTATAATTGTATTTCTTATCCTAGGTGAGATTTTCCTTAAAAGATTTTTCATTAAATAACTCACAATGATTAACGAACCACAAAATACAATTTCTTGAGACAGCGAGTGATTTAAAAGTCCGACAGTAGATACAAATATGACAAATACTACACTGCCAATTAATATTGAAAAATCTGGTTTAACAACTTCAATATTTAACCGAATATTTTTTGAAATGATTTTAGACAAAATAACTCCTGATATAGATATCAGTGGTATGATTAATGCATAAAAGTAAATATTTGAGTAGACATCAATCTTTTGACTTTCTTCTAAAGAAGATGCATCTCTAAAAAAATAAATATTTGCAGCAGCAACCAAGACTGTACCGCCTATAATTGAAAAACGTCCAAAAGTTTGCATAGTTGTATGCATTGCTTTGATTTCATTTGTAGAGAATCTTTTATTTTTTTTATCATACTCAGGCACTGCCTCTACAGTCATTGCATCAGCAACTACATCTTGTAGCACATAACCGATAGGAGATAGGAGGGTACTCAGTATAAACCATTTTTCAGCCGTCATATATCTTGTCATAAATTCCGTATTGGAAATTAAAAAGTACATAATGATGAGGCTTAATGAGATAAGTATTGCACCGATATAAATTAAAATATTTTTTTTACTCCATATTAAGTCTACCAAATGACCTAATGGCATTTTTAATGCCCACGGTATACCAGCCCAAAAACCAAGGCCCGCGAGAAAGGCTGCAGAAAGATTAAGGTAGTCTTTGATAAAAAAAATTCCAACTATTCCAGTTATACTTGATACTCCTGCCGCCAAGTAGATAAGCAACGGGGGTAAAAATGATAATTTAAAGTGCTGGTTTAAATCTAAAAATACTGGTTTAAAAAAATAATTATAAATTAATGAATTTTTCACTTAATAGCTCTTTAAAAAATACAATATAAGATTTTATAATTTCAGTTACAAGCTCTAAACTTTCATAAAAATTTTTTAAATCTGGAAATCTTTGTAAAACCTCAAATCTGAAGACCATTAAAATTTTATAAATTATAAAAATAATAATAAAAATAATTAAAGTATACAACAGAGATCCTGTATCTTTTTTTTTGTCTTTAACTTTTAAGTTAAAACTTGCTTTAGACGGATTAATATTTTCAAGTATTTCTAAGGAGTCATTTTTTGATTTTTTTAAATCAAAATTAAAAGGCCATTCTTCACTACATATTTCACATTTGACATAACGTCCTTCATTTAAAATCTCACTCTCAGGAATTTTAAACTTGTATTTCTTACATTTGCATTCAATAATCATATAAACTTATTAATTATAATTTTGGTCTCAATGCAAGTATTATCAAATATTGATTTTTTTATATTAATACAAATAATTTTAATTTTTTTAATAGGCGGTGTAGTTAAAGGTACGATAGGAGTTGGTTTACCGACAGTTACTTTGACATTATTGAGTTTTATTTTTGATATTAAAGAGTCAATATCAATAATTTTGTTACCAATTATAATAACTAATTTTTATCAAATGTTGGATGGTAAATTTCTAAAACAAATTATAAATGATACTAAATTTTTTCAAATTACAGCCTTATTATTTATATTTCCTGGTTTCTATTTTTTACTTTTACTTAAATCAAATATTGTTCTAATTTTTTTAGCAGTAATATTAATTTCAAATTCCTTTTTTGGTTTAATCAAATATGAAATAAGATACAAAAATTTTAAATCAAAATATTATCAATTATTTATTGGCAGTATGACTGGAATAGTAACAGGCATTACAGGAATATATACAATGCCATTCATTTTTTTAATACAGTCTTTGCAGTATAATAAAAGCAAAGTCATTCAATTAATGGGCTTTACATTTTTTATATTTGCATGCATACAATTCTTATTATTTAGCCTAAATGATTTAGTAAATATTAAAATACTGACGTTATCATTGATTGCTTGTATACCCATAATATTAGGAGTTTACTTAGGAACCATTTTAAGATCAAAAATCAGTGAAGAATTATTTAAATTACTATTTAATCTAATGTTAGTAATTATGGGAGTTTTGATTATTTTTAAAACTATTTTTTAGATTTTAGTTTTTTTTTGTAATCCTCAAGTTCTTTTTTAGTAATTTTACCGTCTTTATTAGTATCTATCTTTTTTGCTAATTCTTGGGATTTTTTTTTTAATTTTTTTGCTCTCTCTTGCCTTGCTTTAATTACTTTTGCTCTCCAAGCCTTATTTTCTTTACTGTCTATCTTTTTATCGTTGTTAGTATCAATTTGATTAAATCTTTTTTCTAGAATCTTTAGATTGGCATCTAGAAATTCTTTTTTTGTAATAGTTTTAAATTCAGCGTAAGCCTCAACACTTATGATAAACATTAAAATTATTAAGTATTGAATTATTTTCATGCTGGTAAGTATCACTGAGATCCCCGTGTGTAAAATTCTATTTTATTCTATTCAAATAAATAATAATAAAAATCACAGGAAAACCCAAAATGGCAGTAAATATAAAAAAAAGTGGATAATTAATTATATCTACAATCGAACCAGAGTAACCCGCAATCAACTTTGGTATGAATAGCATCAAAGAACTAAAAAGAGCGTATTGAGTAGCGGTAAAGCGAATTGATGTTAATGATGAAAGATAGACTACAAATGCTGCTCCTGCAAACCCACTAGCTAGATTGTCAGCAATAATAATCATTGCCAAATAAGCTACATTTTTTTCGGCAATAGCAAGAAAAGCAAATAATATGTTTGTTAGCGCCGCTGCTATAGCTCCAATTAATAAACTTTTATAAGTTCCAGATTTCATAGCTACAACTCCTCCAAAAAAACCTCCAAATATTGTTGCGATTAGTCCAAAGAATTTTGAAAATGTTGCTATATCTTTTATTTCATAACCTTTTTCCAAATAAAAAATATTTGCCATAACACCCATTACAACGTCTGCTATTCGGTAAAGACCAATAAGAAGCAAGATAATTATTGCTATTTTCTTGTAACGTGTGAAGAAATTTATGATAGGTTTTATAAAAATTTCTTGTGACTGTTTTTGAGGTAAAAAATTAATTTTTTCAAGAATATAAAGGGTAAAAAGTGAAGAAGCAAAACTAGATAAGATTTTGATTATATTAAATATAAAAATCAAAAAAAAATCCGAAGTACTCAATTTCGGGAAATTAAAAAAAACAACAAAAAAAACTATAATTGATAGTATTGTAGAAAGGGTAAATTTAATTTGATCTAATCTATTTATTTTATTCTTATTCTTTATATTTGGCTCTTTAGATAAAAGCGTACTCACCAAACCTACTATCATAAATAAACTTATAGTTTGATAAACCTGCTTCCATACATCCTGCTGATAGTTCTCACCACCCAAAAATGATGCTAACCATAAACTGCCAGCCCCAGAAACAATCATTGCTACTCTATAGCCCGCTAAATACATAGATGATAGTGGACCTTGTTTTTTCTCCGGAGCAGACTCAATTCTGAAGGCATCAATAGCAATATCTTGTGTTGCACTAAAAAAAGCAATTAACACAATTGCTATTGCCATAAATTTTAAATTATTTTGAGGGTTTGAATATGAAGCCATAATAATTGAAATAAAAATTAAAATTTGAGTAGTTATTAACCAACTTTTTCTATGTCCAATTTTTTTTAACATTGGTATTTGAAATTTATCGACTATAGGGCTCCATAAAAATTTGAATGAATAGGCAAATCCTGCCCAGCTAAACAATGTAACAGTGCTCCTTTCAATTCCTGCTTTCACTAACCATACAGATAATGTAGAAAAAACAAGCATGATAGGTAAGCCAGCTGAAAAACCTAGACCAGCCATCGTTAAATTTTCTTTTTTTAAGAAGATATTTAATTCTTTTATCATTCTTTAAATTTATGAACTTTTGAAAATAATTTGATTATTTCAAAGGTAGAGGAGCATCGCTTTTGCTATTCATATATGCAATAACATTTGCTCTATCTTTATCTTTTTTTAAACCAATAAAACCCATTTTAGTTCCCTTCATATATTTCATGGGTTTGTGGAGAAAACCATTCAATTCATCAAAAGACCATTTTTTTCCGTACTTTGCCATTGCCGCAGAATATTTGAAACCTTGTACACTACCAATTTTGCGATTAACAACTCCCCATAAAGCCGGTCCAATTTTGTTTGCACCACCTTTGTTTACGCTATGACAAGCTGCACATTTTTTAAATACTTTAGCCCCATCTTCAATAGATGCAGATGCTAATAAAGGTTTGATGGAAGCTAGTTTTTCATCAATTTTAACCTTTTCTTCCGTTTTTTTATTATTATCAACAACTCCTTCAATCTTATAAGCCGAATTTTTTGGTTTATCTACTTTATAAATAAAGTTTCCAATTTCTTTAATGCCAATAAAGAGTAAAGCAGTGACTAAAACTGCTGCAGCTATTTTATTAAACTCAAAACTATCCATATATTAATTATTAAATTCATATATTATTTTTTTAGAGATTTAGAGTATAAAATAAAGTAACAGTTGTCGCACTTAATGAATAAAACTGCTATAATCATACCCAGTCATTTAGCAGCAAAAAGGCTGCCAAATAAACCACTGCTAAAGATAAATAACAAATCCATGATTTTGCATGTTTGGGAACGTGCAAATAAGTCAACTGTAAATGATGTATTTGTTGCAACATCAGATGAAGAAATTGAGAGAGAAATCAAAAGCAATGGAGGCAATGTTATTCTTACAGGAAAACATCACACTACAGGTAGTGATAGAATTTATGAGGCTCTTGAAATAATAGACTCAGAATACGAAATTATAATAAATGTTCAGGGTGATATGCCGAATATTAATCCTGAAACTATCAATATGATTAATAATTTTATGATTTCAAATACAAACGTATCCGTTTCTACAGTCGCTAGCAGACTAATTGAAGAGGAATTAAATGATGTGAATGTTGTTAAAGCAATTACATTGAATGATTTAAAGAAAAATAAATTTTCAAAAGCGTTAGATTTTGTTAGATCAGTTACAAATGAGCAATTCTATTATCATCATATTGGACTTTATGCATATAAGAGAGATATTTTGTCAAATTTTGTAAAATTAAAGAAAACTTATAATGAAAAAAACAGAAGTCTTGAACAAATGAGATTTATTGACCATAATATTGATATATTTGTTGGTTATACAGACGATAACCCATTAAGTATAGATACTAAAAAAGATTTGGAAAAAATTAGAAAAATTTTATGAAGCAAAAAATAGCTATACAGGGTGAATTGGGCTCATACTCACACCTTGCTGCAAAAGAAATATATGAAGGTGCAGAGGTCATTCCATGTAAAACTTTTGATCAAGCATTAAGCCTAACTAAAAATAACAAGGATGTAAATGCAGTTATACCTATAGAAAACTCTATTGCTGGCAGAGTAGCAGATGTTCATTATTTACTACCTAAATATAAATTACACATTATTGGTGAGTCTTTTCATAAAGTAAGTCACTGTCTAATAATTTTTAAAGGAAATAAATTAAAAAACATCAAGTATGTAAAAAGTCACTCACATGCAATTGGCCAGTGCCATGACAATATTAACAAGTATAAACTTATGCCAATTATTGAAACAGACACAGCTGGAGCGGCAAAAAAATTAAGTGAGGAAAAAAATATGGAAAGTGCTGTTATAGCCTCTGAATTAGCAGCCAAAATTTATGATTTAGAAATAGTTAAAAAAAATTTCGAGGATATCTCAGGCAATACTACAAGATTTTTAACAATGTCGTCAGAGGTCACTAATAGAATCACTTACGATAATACAAAAAAATATATAACCACTTGCATATTTAAGCTAAAAAGTTTACCAGCTGCGCTTTATAACTCTCTAGGTGGATTTGCGACACAAAATGTAAATTTAACAAAACTAGAAAGTTTTACAGTTAACAACACTTTTGATCAGGCACTCTTTTATTTGGATTTAGAGGGTCACCCAGAAGATCTCAAAGTAAATGCAGCAATTGAAGTATTAAAAAAAAATACAGAAAGCTTGGATATTTTGGGAGTTTATCAAGCATCTAATTACAGAAATAAAGACTAGTCCACAGATTCAACTCTGTAGATTTTAAACCAACTTGTTATATTAGTATGGGGGATTGGTAATAGGTGGATGTTACGTTAATCCGGTCAGGTTCGAAAGAAAGCAGCCGTATCGTAAATTTTTCAGGTTGTTATTCAGTTCCCCGCTTAAAATTATGAATAATAGAAAACCATTAGCTCTAAAATATCGACCTCAAAAGTTTAGCCAATTAATTGGTCAGGAGGGTATGGTAATTTCTATACAAAATGCAATAAAGTTAAATAGAATACCCAACGCATATTTATTAACAGGGATTAGAGGAACTGGAAAAACTACAACAGCAAGAATAATAGCAAAGGCAATTAATTGTAAAATTGGTTTTGCTTTAGACAATAACAAAAAAAATCAAGATTTTTGTCAGTGTGATAATTGTCAAGCAATTACAAATTCAAATCACATAGATATTTTAGAAATGGACGCTGCATCTAAAACTGGTGTTGACGATATTAGAGAAATTTTGGAAGCATCCAAATATCATCCATCTATAGCTAAATTTAAAGTTTTTATAATTGATGAAGTTCATATGTTATCCAAGCAGGCATTTAATGCTTTACTAAAAACTTTGGAAGAACCACCTCCGCATTTAAAGTTTATTTTGGCAACCACCGAGGTCAAAAAAATTCCAGTAACGATTTTGTCAAGATGCCAAAGATTTGACTTAAGAAGAATTAAAGTTGAAGAGATGACTAGTTTCTTAGAAAAAATATCTCATAAAGAAAATGCCAGTATAGATAATAACTCTTTAAGTTTAATAGCAAAATCATCTGAAGGATCTGTTAGAGATGCACTATCAATATTAGACCAGGTCATTATTACACACAATTTATTAGGAGATAGTGTAAATGAGGAAAAAGTAAGAAAAATTTTGGGCTTAGCAGATGAGAGTAAAATTATTGAACTGATGCTTTTTATAGTCGAGGGTAACAGTGCCAAGGCTATTGAGTGTTCAGAGGATATTTTCGATATAGGAGCAGATCCAAAACTCGTTTTACACAGTTTATTAGAAGTCTGCTATTTAATGACAAGAACAAAAACACTTGGAACAATTTCAGAGGATTTAAGCGTCTCTGAGACAGAGTCAAAACGCTTAGAAGAAATTGTTAAAGATCTAGATATGACTTATTTAACAATGTTATGGCATTTCCTATTAAAAGGCTTAGAAGATTTAAACTTGTATCCAAATTTGTCCATAGCTTTTCAGATGTTATTAACAAGATTATGTCATTTAAGAAATATGCCAGATCCGCAGGATGTATTAAGTAATATGAACGATACAACAACAAACGGTCCAAGTAAAAATAATGATGAAGTTCTAATAAAAGAATCAAAAACTCAAATTAAAAATATTTCACAAGAATTAGAAAAACCCAAGCTAAATTTAGATGAAAATAAAGTCACATCTCAAATTAAAAGTTTAGATGATTTAATTAAAGTTGCTGAGACGGAGAGGGAAATAGAATTAAAATTTGATTTAGAGAGAAATGTAAGATTAGTAAAATTTTCAAACGGTAAAATTGATATTGCATTTAATGAGAAATTATCTAAAGATTTTATTAAAAACCTTACGTCAAAATTGCTTGAATGGACTGGTTATAGATGGATAATTACTTTATCAAAGGATAAAGGCAATCAAACAATTTATGAAAAAAATGATGATATGAAAAAAAAATTATTTGAAGAAGCAAAAAGGACTGAAGTTTATAAAAAAATCAAAGAATTATTCCCTGATGCTGAACTTAGTCACTTTGAAAAGTCAAACAATATCAAAAAGGAGGATTTATAAATGGATTTTAATAAAATGTTAAAGCAAGCACAAGAAATGCAGCAAAAAATGATGGAAGCTAAAGATGGTCTAAAAAATGTAATTGCTGAAGGTGTTTCTGGTGGTGGAGCAGTAAAAATACAAATGAATGGTAATTTTGAAGCAATAAAGATTGATATAAGCGATGAAACTTTAAAGGAAGACAAAGCGGTAATCGAAGATTTAATAATAGCCGCAATAAATAATGCAAAAAAAGCTGTGGAGGGAAAAACACAAGAAGAAATGTCCAAAATAACTGGCGGGTTAAAAATGCCTCCTGGTTTTAAGTTTCCAATGTAAGTATGAAATTTACAGAACCTTCATTAGATGATTTGATCAGTTTAATTTCTCGTCTTCCTGGTTTAGGCCCTAAATCAGCACGGAGAATTTCACTATACTTAATTAAAAATAAAGAAAATTTAATGAAGCCATTATCGGACTCTTTAAATCAAGTTTATAAAAATATAGTTAGATGTAATGTATGTGGTAATTTAAAATCAGTTGACTCAAACTGCGATTGTACCGAAAAAAAATATGATCAAATTTGTGTAGTTGAAAATATTGCAGATATGTGGGCAATGAAAGCAACAAATATTTACCAAGGACATTATCATATTTTAGGTGGAACATTGTCTGCGATGAATGGATCTAATCCTGAAACTTTACTAATAAATTCACTCATCGAAAGAGTAAAAAATAAAAGTGTGAAAGAAGTCATAATTGCAACTTCAGCGACAATAGAAGGGCAAACAACAGCTCATTATATAAATGACAGTTTAAAACATTTAAAAATTAAAATTACCAAATTAGCTCACGGTTTACCTGTTGGTAGTGAAATTGAATATTTGGATGATGGTACTTTATTCTCCGCTTTTAAATATAGAAACTCTATTACTGAAAAATAAAATGTCGATTTTAGAAATTGTCAAAGAACCAGATCCTATTCTTAGAAAAAAATCTAAAGAGGTTGAAAATGTTGATCAAGATATTCAGCGTCTAATGGATAATATGCTCGAAACAATGTACGATGCTCCTGGAATTGGTTTAGCTGCACCACAAGTTGGAATTTTAAAGAGAATAATTGTAATTGATCTTGCAAAACAAGATGAACCGAAAAAACCTTTATATATTATTAATCCAAAAATACTTTGGAAGTCAGAAGATTTAATTTCTAGAGAGGAAGGATGTTTATCTATTCCTGGGTATTTTGCAGAAGTTGCTAGACCGTCAAAATGTAAAGTTCAATATCTTGATTATAATGGTAAAATTCAAATAATAGATGCTGAAGATTTATTATCAACCTGCATTCAACATGAGGTTGACCATTGCGATGGTATATTATTTATAGATTATTTATCAAAGTTAAAGAAAGATATGATCTTAAAAAAATTAATTAAAACAAGAAAAGAAAAGCAAATTTTATAATTAAATAATCTATGAAAATTATATTCATGGGAACACCTGAATTTGCTGTTCCTGCATTAAAAAAAATTAATGAAAATTTCAGAATTGATACAGTTTATACCCAGCCACCAAGAAAATCAAAAAGGGGTATGAAAGAATTAATTAGTCCAGTTCATGAAGCATCAAAAAAACTTAATTTAGATATAAGGACACCAAATGATTTAAGTAATGATTTTGAATTCTTTAAATCAAAGGAATTTAACTTGGCTGTAGTCACAGCATATGGCCAGATCATACCAGATATTTTTTTAAAAGAATGTTTATTTATTAATATACACGCTTCATTATTACCAAAATGGAGAGGAGCAGC
>TARA_B100000963_G_scaffold78306_1_pt1 | contig 14424 bp, 13 predicted proteins | sample TARA_B100000963 | Tara Oceans TARA_B100000963 (sample SAMEA2622097) | marine metagenome | biome: marine biome (ENVO:00000447); feature: surface water layer (ENVO:00002042); material: "saline water (ENVO:00002010), including plankton (ENVO:xxxxxxxx)" | depth 5 m | reverse complement strand
GCCGCCAGCCGAACATGCGCCGAAACCTGCAGCTTGCGCCCGCGTACCGATGTCGGCCAACCCCCAATCTCTTCATCGTCACAACGATACAGAGTCAGACAATAGCAACGCAAACGGCAGCAACCCAATGTGCAATAAGCGCGCGATTTGCACGCGAGTTTTAACACATTTACCTCTACACTGACGGCTCAGGCACAGGGAGGGTATATGCCAGTTTTATCTGTTTTAGATCTTTCACCGATTACCGCCGGAGCGGATCCGGGCCAAGCGCTGAACAATAGCCTGCGCCTCGCCCAGCATACCGAAGCTTTGGGCTATCACCGGTACTGGGTTGCAGAGCACCACAACATGCCGGGCATTGCCAGCGCCGCGACCGCAGTCGTCATCGGGCATATAGCCGGTGGCACGACAACCCTGCGTGTGGGTTCTGGTGGAATAATGCTGCCCAACCATGCGCCTCTGATGGTGGCCGAACAATTCGGCACGCTCGCTGCGCTGTATCCGAACCGCATCGATTTGGGTTTGGGCCGAGCTCCAGGCACCGATGGGGTAACCGCCCATGCGCTGCGCCGAACCTTGCACAGCGACCCAAATCAATTTCCTCAGGATGTACTGGAACTTAAGGGCTATTTGGCAGCTGCGCAGGAAAATCAGAAAGTTCTGGCAATTCCCGGGCAGGGTTCCAACGTGCCCCTGTACATCCTTGGATCCAGTCTGTTCGGCGCGCAACTGGCCGCCATTCTGGGCCTACCATTCGCTTTCGCATCGCATTTCGCACCTGCGGCGATGATGCGTGCCATCGCCCTATACCGTCAGGAATTTATGCCGTCGGAGCAGCTCAGCAGTCCCTATGTGATGCTGGGCTACAACATTTGTGCAGCAGATACTGCGACCGAGGCCCAGTATTTAAGAACCTCTGGATTGCGGGCAATGCTAAATATGCGCCAAGGCCGTCCGGGACCCTTGCCGCCGCCCGTCGACAACTTCGAAACCACGCTGACGGCCGCCGAGCAGAGCATTCTTGCGCAATCCGACGCTGCAGCGGCAGTGGGCAACGCCGATCAAATCCGTGATCAGGTTGCTGCATTTGTCGAAAAAACCCGAGCCGATGAATTGATCATCACCGCACAAATTTTCGATCATGACGCACGTTGCCGCAGCTACAGCATCGCTTATGACGCCTGTGCGGATCTCGCAATAGAATCTATAGCGCAGGCGAATTAAACAGCCGGGGACCGCCCTAAAGTCTGTCCCCGATCCTTTGCCCCTGCAGGATTTAAGGGTTGACGATGGGTCAGGGCATGGGCAGTACCGCGGCGTTAACTAGAACACCGCCGTATCTCGCCCAAAAGCGTAACCCCCGCTCGAATACGCGCTTACAAAGCCGGGTTAATTAAAAACTTCTTGCCCGTCGCCTGCAGCGCATATGTCTGCAGAACCTCCACCTGCAAGGCTTGAGCCAAAGAAATTTCCTCGGTGTAGCTGCTGGCAAACGTAGTCTTGATTTCATCAGCCACTCGCTGACGCAACTGTTCCGCACGTTCCGGCCCTACCTTTTGCAAAAACGGCGTCAGTAACCAACCGCCAACACCCCACTGCATTCCGTAACTGCGTGTCAGCGTAGTGGCACGCCGTTCCAGTCCGCCGTAAATATAGACCTGCTTATCTTGAGTAGAGCCATAGCGGCTGTATTCGGTAGCCGTCTGATTCGCTGCCGCCTCCATAGCGATAAGGATCTGATTGGCCAGTTCACCACCGCCGGTAGCGTCAAAGGCGAGATACGCCCCTGTGTCTGCGATCGCTGCGGTAAGGTCTGCCATAAAGGAGTCCTGACTCGAATCGCAAACATGACTAGCGCCAATGCCGCGCAACAACTCTGCCTGCTCGGGTTTACGCACAATATTGACCAATCCAACATCGTCGTCGAGACAAATTTTTTGCAGCATTTGCCCCAAATTAGAGGCAGCAGCGGTGTGAATGAGTGCTTTGAATCCTTCGCGGTTCATGGTCTCGACCATACCGAGGGCGGTAAGCGGATTTACAAAACAAGATGCGCTTTCGCGCGGCGTGACGCCTTCGTGCATCGCCAGGCACTGGCTCACGTGCAAGGTGCGGTATTCCGCATACATGGCGCCGCCGAGCACACCGACGGTTTTTCCGAGTAACGCTTGAGCCGCTTCGCTGTCGCCTGCAGCGATGACCACGCCACCGCCCTCGTTGCCCACTGGCATGGATTCGTCCCAACGCGCCTTTAAGTGGGGCAGGATCGCTGGAGGCACGTCAGCGCTAATGGCCGGGTTATCGTCAGTGCCGACTTGTTTGGCAGTAGACACGTCGGCCATACCCAACAAGAGTCCTAGATCTGATGGGTTAATCGGCGACGCCTCAACGCGCACAACTACTTGCTCGGGCTTCGGAGGGGCCGTCGGAACATCGACAAGATTGAGTTTGAGTTCGCCTGCCGCGGTCACCTCGGTACGCAGTTGACGACCAGAACTTGGTAAGTCGCTCATAAATTCTCCCTGTGAGTAAGCGTGATGAAAGTTGTAGAGCATACAGCAAGTAGCGGTCTACGCATGACGGGTGAGCACATCGGCCGCACATAACTTTACCGATCTGGTCCATGGGCCCAAAAACCAAAACTTCCCGGTTATACTGTCGCTGCATTTTTATCGGTCGTTTATCCGCTTGCAGCCTCTAAGCAAACTACAAATTCGACAACTTTTTCCTCACAGCTCAGCAGCAGAGTTAGCGCTTCCCGAGCTCGCCCACGTCGATTGGGGAGTACTGGATTACTTTGGTTGGCTACACACGGCAGGCCACCTAGGTTATGTGGTGTTCGCTGACAGCGATGGCCTAAAGGGCTTGCGACTGCGTCGCAGCCTAAACATGACTTCGCGCCCGAGAACCCATATGTGTTCATGGTGTCACCACGTGTATCGCAGCCGCGGCACCGCCTTATTCAGCGCCACCGTCAACGGCAGCGACGGACGGCGATCTATTGGTAACCGTATCTGCCGTAATTTAGATTGCAGCCTGCGCATTCGCAATCTGGTGTCTGACCCACCTACCTACCTTCCGGAGACACTGCACATAGAACACAAGTCGAACCGACTACGAGATTCGGTAAAAGCTTTTATGGTCAGAGCGAATGTCTGCGCTTAAACTAGACAGCTTTTGGACGCTTCGATAAAACCAGCAACTGCGTGGCAAATCACTCAGCATAACGCGCGCCATGCCGCATACTTTTATCACCTGAGCGCTGACCCCAACAACAATGAGAGATCGGTACATGGACCTGCAAGCTTTTAGAGATGAAACCCGCGACTGGCTTGATAGCAATTGCCCAAAGAGTATGCGTATTGGTGCTGTGCACTTTGAGGACGCTTATGAACTTTACCAAACCGACGAAGCGCTGGAGTGGCGCGACCGCGCTGCCACGCGAGGGTGGACCGCACCCGCATGGCCGACACAATACGGCGGCGGTGGCTTGAGCCGTGAGCAGCATCAGATACTGGCGGAAGAGATGGCGCGCATAAAGGCCATCCCTCCGGCTACCGGAATGGGTTTAGCAATGATCGGGCCCACCATTTTAGAAATGGGCACCGAAGAGCAGCGGCAACGGCATATCCCGCGCATCGTCACTGGCGAGGCACAATGGTGCCAAGGCTATTCAGAACCCGGAGCAGGATCAGACCTCGCTGGGTTGCAAACCAAAGCCGTGCTGGAAGGCGACGAGTTTATTATCAACGGCCAGAAAATCTGGACCAGTGGTGCCCAGTACGCTAACTGGATGTTCGCCTTGGTTCGAACGGATCCCAACGCGCCCAAGCACGAGGGCATCAGCTTCGTGTTACTGCCTATGGACCAGCCCGGCGTGACGGTTAAACCGATTAAACTTATCTCGGGCTCTTCACCCTTTTGCGAGACCTTTTTTGACAACGCCGTGGCCAAACGTGAAGACTTGATCGGTGAGTTGAACAAGGGCTGGAGTGTCGGTAAGCGGCTCTTACAATATGAGCGCAATGCCACCACTCGCAGCAAGCCCAAGGACGACAATAAAAAGAAAACGGCAGCCAAACCAAAAGCTAATCCCTACGCTGAGATCGCTAAACAATACGTCGGGACTGATGCTCAGGGTCGCATCTCGGATGATGCCAGCCGCGAAGACGTGTTAGAGCAAGTAATGGCCGAGCGCGCTTTGGCACTGACTACCCGACGCGTGGTCGAAGAGAGCAAATCGAGTGGCGCGCCGGGCGCGGCTACGTCGATTTTCAAATTAGTGGGGTCCTCGCTGTCTCGATCGGGCTCAGAACTAAAATCGCGATTGCGCGGAACCGCGGGCTTGGTGTGGGAAAGCGACGAATTCAGTGCCGATGAACTCGAATCGACGCGCAGCTGGTTGCGCGATCGAGCGGTCACTATTTATGGCGGCACTAACGAAGTGCAGCAAAACATAATCGCTAAACGCGTACTTGGTCTGCCCGACTAGCATCGAGTCGAAGTACCTTCGGGGCGCGTGATGCCGCGCTCTCGGCACTCACTGGTTTGCGCCGGACGCGCGCAATTGGAGACAGGAGCGATTTGTAGGTAAATCGTTGCGGCTTGCTCAGCGACTGCGGTCATTTGCAGACGAATGACAGATCATCATCCCCGATCGCCCGCCTGGTAAACCAGTTCACCGTCGTAAAATGTCGCGAGCACTGCAGCATCGACAGGCGCGTTATGGAGCTTGCGCCAAGGCTTTTGCATCACGCACATATCCGCTATGGCGCCAATGGCGATACTGCGAGGCGGCGCAGCAAGGCAATCCGGCTGACGCAAGTAGCCCGCAAGCGCCGTTTCGACAGCGATGCGTTCATCCGCTCCAATGACGTTGCCATCGCGCGTCACCCGGCGGTTTGCCGCGTCGATAACCTGCCACGGATTAAGTGGTCCATAGGGTGCATCGCTACTCACCACAACGTTAACGCCAGCAGCTGCTATCCCCGCATGGCGGTACAGATGATCGATCTCCAGAGCACTCAGGTCTTGCAAGTACCGCTCACCGCGCTGCCATAAGAATCCCGGCTGCGTAACCACCGACAGGTTTTTTTCGCGCAGCAATTCAATGACCTCATCGTATACGATCGCACCATGTTCGATACGGTCGCGGCGGTCCGGCTCAACCGCATCCAAAGCGCTCAGCGCGAACAACAGCTCGACATGCGTAACGCAGTGGAACGCCAATGCGCGCCCTGCAGCCCGAGCCCGCCTCAACCGCTTAGTCAACACCGGTAAGGGCGGCAGTGCGTCTTCGTCCAATACGATTTTCAGCGGCCCATCGCTCAACTGGTCTCCACCCATGAGCACCACGCGTTGCCGCAGTAGCCGTTGACTGCGCCAATCTGCAAAGAGCGCTGCGGTGTCATCCGTATTGGTCGCTGAAGTGTCGGTAAACCCAGTGATCCCATAACTTGAGAGCGTTTGCGACAACGCTGCTACGTCGGTCTTCAGGTCACTGGCGAGCTGTTGCCGGAGCCAGTCGTCGAGACGAAATAAACGACCTGTAACCGCGCCTTCGGCGTCCACCTCCACACCGGGAAGGTCGGCGAAGGCTTGCAAATCGATGCGTTCTATTGCGGCGCTATTCAACATCCACACTTTGCCGCTGCGGTGCTGAATACGCACTGGACGGTGGTCTATCAACGCATCTATCCGCGCGCGCTGCAATTCTCCCGCAACAGATTCGTGGTAATTCACACCGCGTATCCAGTCGTCTCCGGGGTGTTGCTGCAACAACTGCCGCAGCGACCCGGATGAGGTAACGCGGGCATCACCACAATCTGCAGAATGAGCCAAGGCTGCGGTGGCCAAGAAATGCATGTGCTGATCATGCAAACCCGGCAGCAGCGCCCCGCCACGGGCGTCGAATACCGGTTCGCCGATCCGTGGGGTCAAATCGAACGCGATATCATTGATGCGCCGGTCAAAGCGAATGGCAACTGGTGATCCTTCTAAATCGGCATTGACAATCAGCATCTTAATACCGGCTGTCTGATCGGGCTCGCTAACACACCGCCACTGTCTCCTACCCAATTAACGCAGAACTTGGCCGCCCGAAATAACGAAAAATCTATCAGCCCCGAGACGCGACGACGCCGCAACTCGAGAATTAACCATGCGGTCAATAATCCGGCAAGCGGATCGGCAATGGCGTCAGCGATAAACGCCGGCGCCTCGGGTTGTAGCGAATCAAATGCCCCCGCGGCGATCGCAACATCGTCACCAAAACCGACCCAGTCGCCAAAGGGACTGCAGCGCCCGTACGCGGTAAGGGAGAGCCACAGTGGTGACGCTGCGATGCCTCCTCCCGCTTGCATCGCTAAACTGTCGCGATCAAGCGCCAACGCTCTTAATGCGCGTGGCCGCGACCCCTCAATCACCACATCGGCGCGGGCCAACAGCTTACGCAATCGCCGCAAATCGGCTGGGTCACGAAAATCGAAGCACCGAAATTCTTTACCTTCATGCAGTGCCTCAAAGTGTTTGGGGCTGCCTTCACGCGCGCCATCGGGCCGCTGTAAGGACTCGACTTTAATCACCTGAAAACCGCACTGTTGCAACAGATGAGAACATAATGGTCCCGCCCATAGCGCTGATAAATCCACCACCAATGGTGAAGGGGCGCTATCGGCGCCCGAATCGCTCAGCGCGTCGACCGCGTCAGGTACGATCGCTTCATTAGGCCTAGCGACTGCAAGACCCATAAGGCGCCCGCGTTCAACCAGCGACGCGGCAGAGCGTCGCGCAACCAGTGCAGCCAACTGCGACCAATCGTTCGCACTCGCTTCAAGCCATGCAGGCAGCAATGTCCAATCCTCCGGTCGCGCAAGGTTCACGGCAATATGACCCTCCTTGGTTGGCATGAGTCGGCAGGAGCCGTTTGCAGAGCATTCCCCTTGGGGCGCAATCCGCAACTCGGCTGCGCGCTCCCAAAGTAAATCGGCACCCCGATTGCTCGCAAGCAGAGTTGGCTGAAACCTACGCAGCCTTTGCAGCAGTGCGTCGGCGCATTCATTAAAATCCCTTACGGGTATACTGCGAATATCCGACAAGCACTCAGCTATGAACGCATCACCCAAAATTTATTCCCCTAAAGAACTGCTGCAGATCCTTACTTCCGCAATTCGAGCAGAAGAATTCAGCGTCGCGCATGGGCAGCATTGCATCATCGTTGATGCGCGCGACTTGCGTACCCCTATGAGATTAAAACAGTTACCGAATTGCCCGTTAATCGCATTACACCCCGATTCTACCTTTAACGTGGCCACTACTGTTTTGTCCGATTTCGATTGTGTGGTGAGCGAACAGGAGTTGGAACCGGTAATAGCGGGTATTCGCGCCCAACCTATCGCCGCTTCAACGCTCTGCCATCTGCTGCGTCACGGCCAGAATTTAACCATTGAGCAGGCACTCACGGCTGAATCCATGGCCTATGGACTGCTCCAATCAAGCGTGGGCTTTCGCAATTGGCTGGCCACGCGACCGCAATGGACCCCATCCGCTGTCGATGCGATCGCGGTAAAGACGAGCCGTAACCGCGACGATTTACTGATATCGCTGAATCGGCCACAGAAACACAACGCCTATAACGAACAAATGCGTGACGAATTGTCTGCGGCGTTGCAGCTCGCGATCGAAGACCAGAGCATTCGCAAAGTCGTCCTCCGCGGAGCGGGCGCCTCGTTCAGTGCCGGTGGCGACCTAACGGAATTTGGCTCAGTTGATGATGCAGGCGTTGCCCACATTGCTCGCACCACCCGCAGCCCAGGACTACTCCTAAGTCGAATCAGCGATCGCGTAACCGTCGAGGTTCAAGGCGCGTGTGTCGGCGCCGGTATAGAGCTACCCGCGTTTTGCGCACACATACATGCCCAGGAAGATGCCTATTTCAAACTACCGGAGGTCGCCCTCGGTCTTGTCCCAGGGGCCGGCGGCACGGTCAGCATTACACGCAGAATCGGTCGCCAAGCCACCGCCAAGCTCGCTTTAAGCGGCATCACCATCGACGCGCAGCACGCACTCGCAATCGGACTGATCGACAAGGTCGGTTAGGACGAAGCCGCCTCGCCTAGATCAGTTCGCACCACGCGGCGCAGCAACTTGCCGGTCTCGTTGTAGGGGAGCTCCGGCCAAACCCGAATCAACTCAGGTACTCGGGAACTGCGCAAACGCTGTTTAACAAAGTCTTGCAATTCAGACACGTCGATTTCTGCGCCTGCTTTAGCGACTACCGCCGCGGCGACAGCCTCGCCCCATTGCTCACTGGCAACACCAACCACGGCGACGTCGGCGACGGCAGGATGGGTCAGCAAAACGTCCTCTATTTCGCCCGGCGAAAGGTTTTCTCCTCCACGCACGATCACGTCATCCGCGCGGCCCTCAAGGAAAAGATAGCCCTCTGCGTCGATACTTCCAGCATCGCGAGTGGGGAACCAACCGTCGCTGTCGATCACCGAACCGCGGCCTTCGTATTCGCCGGAGACCTGTTCGCCACGCACGTATATCTCACCGCGCTCGCCAGCTGCGACCGGGAGACCGTCTTCATCACGAATTTCAATCTCTACACCCGGCAGCGGTTGCCCGACCGAAACCAGACGTCTACGCTCCTGCTCAGAACTCGCCGCAGCAGCCTGACGATGCTCTTCTGGCCCAAGCACGCATATCGTGGAACTGGTCTCTGTAAGCCCGTAGGCGTTGGAGAAGTCTGTATCTGGAAACAGCGTCATGGCTTTTTCAATCACACTCAATGGCATCTTGCCGCCGCCGTAGGAGAGGCTCTGAAGATGCGGCAAACCCGCATCGCTGGCACCCTCGGCGTCTAAACACTCGACAATTCGAGCAAGCATGGTGGGCACTACAAACGCAGTGCTAACTCGATGCTTGCGCGCCAATTCGATCCACGCTTCGGCGCTAAAATTGGGTAACTGCACAACGTGTCGGCCCGAATATACCGAGCTCATAATCGCAGCAATTCCAGCAATGTGATAAGGCGGCACGCACACTAACGCAACGTCATCCTCACTTGCTCCGGCAAACTCCACCGAGCCTAAGATATAAGACACCAAATGCTTATGGCGTAAAACCGCAGCCTTCGGTTCGCCCGTTGTACCACTGGTGAACAGCAATACCGCGATCTCTTCCGGGTCCATAGCCCATGAGGCTTCGGTGGCAGTTGGATGCTGAGTGTCATCCAAAAAGCTCGCGGTACTGCAGGCCTGAACATCAGCCGCTGCGCCCAAAGCGCCGACCCGAGCGTCGTCCGTTACCAGATAGGCGGGCGTCACTCTGGCCAGAAGCGCTGCGATTTCGGTGTCCGTAAGCCGATAATTTAAAGGCACATACGGTACCCCTGCCCACGCGCTGGCAAACAAGCTCAACGGCGTAGCAAGGTTGCTAACATCAAGTTTAACCAGCCGTTCGGCCCCGCTAGCGCGGACGCTGTCAGCGCGCAGGCGCGCGGCGTCGAACAACTGTTGATAGGTAAAGCTGGCACCACTGCTGCCATCGGTAAACGCCGGGCGTTCGGGAAAAGCAGCGCTTGCCATCTCCAGTAACATCATTACGTTCATGGGCGCGCCTAGTCCGTTTTAGGGAGCTTTTTCGTGTCCTTCTGCAACAACAGCGTGCCGTTTGCAGCGAGGCTGCCGTCACCACTTTTGACGCACAAAACTTCCAGCGTTTCGGCTTCATCAATATACCGTTTGCCCATGGCAACACCAACCGCGTGGTCCGGGTGCACTTCGCCAGTCGGTGTGACCGCTTCGCCGGCATCCACCATGGCGGCGCCACCGCAAGTCATTGCCAACTCGGCATCCGGCGCCATGACAACCATGATCTCGCCTTCACAAACCGTGCTCTTTAATCGAGCACCCATTTTCAATGCTGCCACTTGATCCCCTCCTATGAATGTCCGCTATAAACCAGCCTTCAATTCTAGGCACTCTAGCAACCGTTGACAAAGGACGTTGCACACGCGATGTTGCGTTATCAGCAAACGCTTTTGGGAGAGTATCTTGCGCATATCAATTTCTATCGGTTCCGCCTACTACAACGGCGAAGAGTGGGACAAATTGGTTGAATACACTCAAGCCGCCGATCGCATGGGCGTGCACGAAGCCTGGTCCGCTGAAGCGTGGGGCATGGACGCAATTGTGCCGCTTGCCTACTTGGCTGCAAAAACCGAGAACCTGCGGCTGGGCACCGGGATCATGCAAATCAGTTCTAGAGTCCCGTCTATGATCGCCATGACCGCCCAGAGCCTGGATACTGTATCCAAAGGCCGTTTCAATCTGGGTCTGGGGGTAAGCGGACCACAAGTCGTCGAAGGCCTGCATGGGGCGAAATTCGCTAAGCCGCTGTCGCGCTTGCGCGAGTGCGTAGACATATTGCGATTGGGCCTGGCCGGCGAAAAACTGCAATACGATGGCGAGCACTATGTGTTGCCGAGACCGGGAGGTGAAGGCAAGCCCATTCGTTTGTCGCAACCGCCGCGCCCGAATTTGCCCATCTATCTGGCAACGCTCGGGCCTAAATCGCTACAGATGACCGGCGAAGTTGCGGATGGCTGGCTGGGCACCTGCTTTATGCCAGAGGCTGGCCATGTGTTTTTGGACGATCTAAAAGCTGGCGCCAAACGCGCTGGCCGCAGTCTGAAAGACATTGATATTCATACCGGCGGTTACTTCGAAATCAGCGATGACGTCGAGCGGTTAGTCGCTGACCGAAAACCGGCTATGGCCTTTACCTTGGGCGCTATGGGCTCAGCGAAGACCAACTTCTACAACGACGCCTACTGCAGAGCCGGCTATGAGGACGACGCCAAAGCGGTGCAAAGCCTTTGGATCGAAGGTAAGCGGGATCAGGCCATTGCCCGAGTACCCGATGAAATGGTGCTGTTGACCAATTTTATCGGCACCGAGGAGATGGTTCGTGCCCGCTTGCGTGCGTTCCGGGACGCCGGTGTGAATACCATCGGCCTCAATACCGGCGGCAAAAGTTGGTCCGAACGCACCGCAGCCTTAGAGGAAGCCACCGATTTGGTGCTGAACGAGACCGCGACCTGGTAGCGAGCGACATGCAGGCTGGGTCCTGCGTCGCAATTCGGGTTGTAAGCTAGCAGCGTAAGTCTTGAACTTAGATACAACCTCAACGGTAGGCATTGTCCGTTTTCGGATTAGCTGACCCCAATCGACGCTAGAAACTCCGCCTCGTTCAGCGGGGGCGTTCGCCGGAGAGGCCATAGCCTGAAGGTTTTCCATTAATGTAGATTTCGCTACCAAGCGCAAAATCTGCAGAATCATCAGAAGCGCGCATCGACAGATGCTATTGATCGGTGTCGTTGATTCGGAAAAACAAAGAGCTGCCGCAACTCCGACAAACCCCGCGTTACCCGTAATCCGAAGAGCTGAGGCGACATAGATTCGATTCGCCGGCAAATTCCACGGCAGCCACGTGCAACGCCAATGCCTGCAGTAATGCTGTAAAGCAAAAGCGGCTGCGCAATATTGAACAGGAAGAACACCGAGTACATCGGGTGTCGCATAGATTTATAACCACCTTCGCGCACTTGATTTCGGCCTGCACGACCTTCCAATCGCGGCCAAGATCGGCATGACTAAAGCAAAACCGCCCCAATCCTAGACCCAGAATCTCTCCGGCCGCAGCCAATGCGGAATACTGCTGCAGCGATTTAAATCAATTCGGCTTTGTGGCGTTCGTCAGCGACCGAGGGTCTGCAAGTTTTCCTCATGTTTGGACCGGTCAACCTGATACAAAGAAACGCAAACAATCATCAATGACCAAAGCAGCACTACTGCAGGAACGTAAACCATAGCGAGATCAAGCACCACCGACATCGGTACCTCATCGGGCGTAGCGCCCTCAGGAAATCCGCTGCTGCTGAGAAGCCAGCCCGCAGCGACAACACCAAGCCCCTGTGTGGTCTTACGAATAAACGTCACCGAGGCAAAAAACACCCCTTCGCTGCGCTTATTCGTTCTCACCTCTGCGTCCTCTACCAAATCGGCGATCATCGAGGAGCCCAAAGTTTGATAAACGATAATGAGCGCCACATCGACCACTATAATCACCAGATAAAGCGGAAACAGGAGGGGATCGCCATTTTCAGGCATCAGGCCAAACAGCCGCAGCACGATGGGTGCTGGGTTGACAGTAAAAGCGAGAATGCCGACGGCGATTGCACCCCGTTTCTTGCCCAACGTTTTTGAAATCACCGGAGAAATAAATAGCGCCAAGACCGCCGAGATCACAACGCTTGCAGAGATAAATCCAATCTGCTTCGCCGTAAAGCCCCAGAGAAAGGTATAAAGCAAGTAGGCAAGTGCCGCCACGACGCCGGTGGCTATGGCACCAAACATGGCGGATAGAAACAACGCCGCAAAAGAACGCGTGGCCAACGTATCTATTATCTCTTTGTAAATGGTTACGATCGACAGCGCGCGCTTGGGCGGTGGCGCTTTTAGATTTGGAATAAGCGAGTGGGTACCCAATGCAGAGGCCATGATCGCGACGAAAATGAAACCTGCGGCTACGACGCCCATCTGCTGGTATCCAGCGACGTTGAACATACCGTCACTTATGTCGGCGGTTGGCACCAGTAATACGAGAGTAGCAATAGTTGCCATGAGCGTGCCGCCAGACCATCCAAAAAAATACCGGAAGCTCAACAGCGAGGTGCGCTCATCGTAATCATCGGTGATCTCAGCAACTAAAGCAGAACTCGGGATCTCGTAGACGGTAATCAGGGTTCGCACCAGGATGGAAATAGCCACAAGAAATGGAAACAATTCGTCGCCACTAAGTTGCCCGGGCGGGTTCCACAAAAAAAAGTAACACAGAGTTACCGGCACCGCTGCACCATACATATACGGGTGACGGCGGCCCCATCGAGTGCGCGTGTTATCCGAAAAAAAACCGATAAGCGGATCGCTGACGGCGTCAAAAACCAACGCGATCGCTAATGCTGCACTGACCAAGGACGCACTGACGCCCATCACCTGACTGTAAAAAAACAACAAAAAATAGTCGAAGCCGTTGTTTTTGACCCCAAACGCGATGGAACCAAACCCATAAGCCAACTTGCTGCCTAAACCGACTTTCGTTGAACTCAAGTTTCCCCCTACATTTTTGTTATTTTTAATACTGTCGTTCAAATCGACGTCAACTGACGTGCGCGCTTGCCAAATTCGCCAAAGCCGCTAGGGTGCACGTTGCAACCGTCTTGAGCAACTAAAACATAACCGTCAGAGGACCAAGATAAATCTGACGCAAAGAATCGTAGAACTGGGGAAGAAAAATGTCTGATCGCCTTGCAGGAAAAGTCGCACTCATTACCGGTGGTACCAGCGGTATAGGCGCAGCAACAGCACAACTGTTTGCTGCCGAGGGGGCCACTGTTGTTATAAGTGGCCGGTCGGTCGAAAAAGGCGGGGCTTTAGCGGACAGCCTTGGGCCCAACGTTAGTTTTTGCGAATCCGACGTTACCCAGGAAGCCGACATCGCCAAGGCTGTTGACTTTACGACCGATCAACACGGCAGGCTGGACATTCTGTTTAACAACGCGGGTGGGCCCGTGGGCGCGCCGCTGGACCAACTCACCCAAGAGCACATCGACTACGGCGTACATCTGTTGCTGTCTAGCGTTATTCTTGGCACCCGCTGGGCGATCGAGCCAATGAAGGCCGCTGGCGGCGGCTGCATTATCAACAATTCGAGCGTCGCGGCGTTAAGATATCGTCAGGGCGACCCGCTTTACTCCGCTCTCAAGGCGGCTGTAACGCATTTCACAAAAATGTCGGGGATTGAGTTGGGCCCGCACAACATCCGCGTCAATTCTATCTCTCCGGGCGCCATCGCTACGCCAATTTTTTGGGGCGGCTCAGCTCGGGCGAATACTCTGAGTGACGAAGACAATGCGCGCAAAATGGAAAAGCTGCAGAAAAACCTTGCCCGCTCCGTACCGCTGGGCAAGACCGGACTTGCAGAAGACATTGCCGAAGCCGCCCTGTATCTGGCGAGTGAGGCTGGCCGTTTTGTCAGCTGTCATGATCTGGTGGTAGATGCGGGCCGAACGTCTATGTTTAACGAACCCGTAAGTTAGCCGCAGCTGAGTTAGGCAACCGCAACATCACCAGTACAGCGGCACGCGCTACTGGCGCACCAGCTCCGACGAGGGCGCTGACACGTAGATCATCGATATAAACGGGTAAGGCGAAATTCGGAAAGATAAACGCCGCCATGCCGAGGAAACTAGCAAGCAGAAAATACCGCGTTGTTGCCGCGCCAGAAGTGATCGGTACTGCCTCAGCGCGCCACCGCCGAGGTCAACTCAAAAGACCACCAATGATCAGCCCGCGTTTG
>TARA_B100000963_G_scaffold295177_1_pt1 | contig 14424 bp, 13 predicted proteins | sample TARA_B100000963 | Tara Oceans TARA_B100000963 (sample SAMEA2622097) | marine metagenome | biome: marine biome (ENVO:00000447); feature: surface water layer (ENVO:00002042); material: "saline water (ENVO:00002010), including plankton (ENVO:xxxxxxxx)" | depth 5 m | reverse complement strand
GTAGGATTTTTAATAACCTCACTTATGGCATTGCTGGTAAATTCATAACCATAACCGAGATCAAAATTTGAATTTAATTTGAGTAATAAGAATAATCCTAGATCATTTCTGTTTGACAAAACAGGACCAATAAAATATTTGTCATCAAACGATAAATCTATATTTGCTGAAAAAATATTTTTATCATCGGGAATTGAAAAATAATTAATCAATGGGTTGATTTTTATTGACTCATTCAACTTTATTGAACTACCCAAAGTAAAATGAAAATATGAATAATCACTCGCTGTGGACTTAAATTCACTAGAATCCTTGTACCTCTTGTTTTTAAAAAGATTTGGCATTCCAATACCTATAAAATAATTTGGTGCAACATAATTAAATCCCAAACCAAAGACTGGATTAATATAACTTTCAACAGGTTTTAATGCAGGGTTGTATGTATTAAATATTCTTTTATCAGAAATTTCATTAATATTAATATCATTGTAATATCCACCTGCTTTTAAGCCTAAATACAAAATTCTATCCTCACTAAGTTTTAGATTATAATTATAGTTAAAAACTAAATATGTTTTGTTCTCAATAAATACTTTGTCATTTTGAATAACTATCCCTAGATTAACTTTTTTCTTTTTATGAAAATGATAAATAAAACTATTAACTCGAGGTGCATCTTCAACGCCAGACCATTGACTTCTGGTTGATAATGATGCAAGTGAACCATCAATTCCTGTAAAGGAGGGATTAAATAAAGATAAATTTGATTTATTAAATAGTGTGTTAGTTTCTTGAGATTTAATAGTTAATAAACAAAAAAGAAAAATAAATACTGTTAAATATTTCATATTCAAATTAATAAACTAAAAGTATTAAATTTTAAAAGGCTTCCTGTATTTTTTTCCTCTTAATTTATTTGCTTTGGAATTGTTTAAAAAGACCTCTTTTTTTGGATTCCAATCAAGAGGTTGATTTAATTTATAAGCAATATTACCTATTTGACAAATTGATGAGGTTCTATGACCAACCTCAGCATTACAAATAGGATCTTTTCTAGATTTAATTGATTTTATCCAATCAGTGTAATGATTATCACTTTTATATACTCTTTTCTGACTATCACTTATTGTAATTTTAGAGATAGACAAGGGATTTGTTATTATTTTTTCTCTTGTAACAATCAAACTTCCATCTGATCCAATAAATTTTACACCAAATCCTCCATCAGGACTATACTTATTGTGTTCCATTTCAACACCATTTTTATAAAACATTTTTAATCCAACTTTAGAGTTTGGAGTTATTGGCGGGATATATCTAACTGGTCCAGAGTCATCTTGATTTAAAGCCCATTGAGCAATATCAAACATATGAGCACCCCAGTCAGCTAAAATTCCACCTCCATACTCTTCATAAAATCTCCATCTGGGAAAATGGGTTTGTTCAACAGGTGGAGATAAGATACTGTTGTAAGGTCGAAATGGAGCTGCGCCTAACCAATGATCCCAGTTTAGTGTAGAGGGTGGTGTCTCAGCAGGTAAATCGCACGGAATTGCAGGATCCCCTACATTTACAATAACTTTTTTAATTGTTCCAAGGTACCCATTTCTGACTAATTCAACAGCGTGTCTGAAAATAAACCAAGATCTTTGCATGCTCCCTGTTTGAAAAATAGACTTATTTTTTTTAACTGCATCAACTATCATTCTACCCTCTTTTAAAGTGTGAGAAGTTGGTTTTTCGCAAAAAACATCCAAACCATTATTAAGTGCATCAATACAGTTTTTTGCATGCCAATGATCAGGGGTTGCCACTACTACTGCATCTAAGTCTTTCATTTTGATAATATCATGGTAACTTGATTTTTTTTTGAATCCTAGAGAAGATTTATTCTTGTTAAAATTTGTAATATTTTTTTTAAAGTCACTTTCAAAAAGGTCTAGTTTTGCTAACTCAATGTCTGATGCACCTATGATATTAACCTCATTTATTTTATTAAATTCTTTCATCAAATATCTTCCTTGCACTCCAGTTCCTATAAAACCAAGATTTATTTTATCACTTGGAGAAACAAATCCTCTTCCTATAACATTTCTAGGAATAATAAATATTCCACTAAAAACACTTAAAGATTTCTTTATAAATTCCCTCCTATCTTTGTTATAATTTTTAAGCATAAAGTAGATTTGAAAAATTTAAAAAAAGTTTATTTTTTTATACAAAAATTTTAATAAACCAGTTTTTAGTATTATTTTTACTAAAAATATACGAAAAAATTGCTAATGTTTTTACTAAATATCCTTACCGTAAATTCGTTTTTATCAAGTCTTATTGTAAGCTTAAATTCATTATTATTTAACGATTTAAATTTCAATTCCTTTTCTAAAAATCTTGACGAAATTAAAATTGAAGTAATATCTAATGATCAAATGGAATTTATTCCTAATATTTTGCTTGTTAACACAGGCCAAAAAATTACTTTGACACTAAAGCACCTTGGTAAATTGGATAAATCAATTATGGGCCACAATTTTGTATTACTTAAAAAAGGAACTAGTATTGAAGAGTTTGGCCAAGCGGCCCTAACCCACTCAGAAAATGATTACATTCCAATAAATTCAAACGCAACAATTGCCTACACAGACTTAATTGGTGGGGGTGAAAGTTCTACAATAACGTTTGATGCTCCTGATAAAGGGATATATGACTATATATGTAGTTTCCCTGGTCATTGGTCTATTATGAAGGGGAAATTAATAGTCAAATAATCAGGGTTTAAAAAATTCTTCCTCACTTATTTCAAAGTAATTACCCTCCATCGAAGCATCATAAAAAAATGTGAATATATTTTTTTCACCAAAATTAATCACACTAATTTTCTTGTCTTCAAAATAAAATTCTAGAGACTTGAATTGAACATATATTCTTGTTATAGGTAAATTTTTTAAAGTAAATCTCTCTCCATTTCTGATGTAGACATGTCTAACATACTTCCGATACTGATCTCTGATAAGAACAATAATATCATGCTCAACAGTATTCTTTACCTCCAATGATGCCTCAGAAAAATAATTTAATACATCTGGAGGAAATCTATTACTGAAAACTTTATCGCCAGTCTCTCCTCTTTGAGAAAAAAGAACTGAAGGAGTAAGAAATGAAAGTAATAGACAGATTGATAATAAGTTAGTTTTCATAACAATTTATTTTTTCTTCCAAGACATCAACCACGATATATTAGTGGAATCACTGTATATATTGTTCCACCCCCAATGTCCTGTATTTTTTTTTGTTACAAATTTAACATTTGGATTTATTTTTTTCAACGAATCAGCCATTATTTTTGCCATTTTATATGAAGAAATTCGGTCTATATCTCCATGACTCATCCAAACTGGAATATTTTTTAATTGTTTAAATAAAGGAATATAACTAAATGGTTCATGGTGGGGTGAAAGCGGCATTATTGCAGCAAACTTTTTAGGATACTTAGCTGCTACTATAAATGTTCCTCTACCTCCCATACTTAAACCAGTGAGATAAATTCTAGATTTATCTACATTTAAATTTAATATAATATTATCTATTACATCTATAATCTTATCTGGCTCCCAGTCTATCTCTAATTTAATTGGAGCAGCAATTATATATTTGTCATTCTCAAATTCATAAAAAGAGTTTCGAGTGTTATCTCTCCCTTGAAAAGAATAATAACTGTCAACGCTAATTCCTCCATGTAAAAAAATTATCAATGGATATTCTTTTTCTTGAGTATAATCAATTGGTACCTCAACAACATATGAATAGCCACATAAATATCGAAGTGAATCATCTACACATGCTCCAAAATTGTGAAAAGGTTCAACGTATTTGCTTCCCCAATACGGAGATTCACTCCATGGATCTATATCGTCTTGCATCCACCATGATCTTATGTTCCAATAATTTTGACCTATAATTTCAGATTTACCGTAGTTAAGGTTGGTTAAATTATTAATTTTTAATAATTCTCCTTTATTGAAATCATTCCACTTATAGGTTTCACTAATTAAACTTAAAGTATCTAATCTTTGTATTTGGCAGGGCGGACAATCTTTTTCAATTTTAGGTTGGTTATTTAAATTAATTAGGAATTCATTATCATTTATAATATCATTCTCATTTGAGCAAAATAGAAAATTTATAATTACAACTAAAAGGAAATAAAATTTTAAGCACTTTTTCAAAATATAATTTTAAATAATCTTGGAGATTTTGTAAAACCTTCATCTTCCGAAGTTAACCAAAATGTTTTGTCGTCAATGATTTTAATTGATTCAATCTGAGCTTTACCAATTTCAATTTTTGCTTTAGTAAATGAAGATATATTTAAGGGATCAAAATTTTTAATTTTAAAAATATAATGATTACTATGATCTAAATCATAACCAACTAGAGCTAGCATTTTTAAATCATTGTCATAATCAGCACCTGTAATTAAACAGTCGGTACTTATAGAATTGATTTCTTCAAGTTTATAGGTTCCAATCTCTTTAGGAATAATATATACCTCAGAAGTTAAATCCTTTCTGTTTTTTGAAAATAAAATCAACTTATTATTAAAACTTATGAGTGCTTCTGCATCGAATTTACCTAATGGATTTAATATTGTTTTTTTTTGATTTTTATATGAAATCAAAATTTTTCCAACCAATTCAAAATTTTTAATATTAATCTTTAAAATTGTTAAATTATCTCTGTTACTAAAGTTATTTCCAAAATCACCAACATAGATAAAATTATTATCTGCTGCTAATGACTCCCAATCATAATTTTTAACAGTTTTTATTTGGTGTTGATTTATAACAATTCCATCAAAATTAAACTCATACAATATAGACTTTCCTCCACGATCATTAAGAGTTAATAAATTACCATCATAATACTCAAGAGCAGAAGTTTCATCCAAATATTTTGGCAGTTTTAATTCATAAACAATTTGTTGGGAAAATAATATGTTTAAAAAAGTAAAATATATCAGTAATATTAATCTCAATTTTGTGAAATTTATTTAAAATTAATTTTTTTTGTCTAAATTAGAATTCGAAAAATTATTGATAACATAAATATATATAAATGAAAAATATAACTCGTAGATCCTTTATTAAATCTTCTGCTATCTCATCCGGAATATTACTTGCACCTAATTTATTATCTGCTAAAAATATTAATAAGCTTAATATCGCAGTAATTGGAGTTGGAGGTCAAGGTAGATCAAACTGGAGTCAAGTTCCTAATGAAAATATTGTTGCAATGTGTGATGTTGATTTTAATAGAGCATCTCGAGGGTTCAATTTACACCCAAATGCTAAAAGATATAAAGATTACAGGGTTATGTTTGATGAAATGGCGGATCAGATTGATGCTGTGATTATTTCAACTCCTGATCATACACATTTTCCTGCGACAATGATAGCAATGGAATTAGGTAAACATGTTTATGTTGAAAAACCATTAGCTCACAATGTATGGCAATTAAGAACACTTAAAAAAGCTGCAAATTATTATGGAATTGTCTCTCAAATGGGAAATCAGGGTCATACAACCAATGGTATTAGATTAATTAAGGAATGGTATGAACAAGGAATCTTGGGAGAAGTTAAGGAAGTTCATGCATGGCATGGAAAATTTAATTTCAGACCTAACTTTTATTGGACAAAACCTGTATCTTTTCCACCACCAGAACACCCTATTCCTGACAATTTCGATTACGATTTATGGTTAGGGCCAGCTAAATATAGACCCTTCAATAGTGCTTATCATCCACTTGCATGGAGAGGTTTCTATGATTTTGGAAATGGAATGCTTGGAGATTGGTCAGCCCACACTCTTGACGGTCCATTTTGGGCACTAAATCTAGGTATGCCTCTTTCAGTTGAAACCAAAGCTCCAAATCCTATGACTAAGCAAGGATTTATAGCTGATGAATCTGTAACTAAATTTGAATTCGGTTCTAGAGGTGATAAACCACCTGTTACGCTAAAATGGTATGAAGGAGGCGAAAAACCTGAGATAAAACCTGAGTGGAACCTGGATAAATTACCAAGTTCTGGAATGGTTATGATTGGAGATAAAAATACATTGATTACTGGAGGTAGACCTGACCGACCAAAATTAATTATGTCTGATAATGATTGGAAAGAATTTCAAAACAATCCTCCCAAAAAGTATATACCTAGAGTTGGGGAAAACAGACCAGTTGACGAGTGGATTGATTCTATAAAAAATAACAAACTACCAGGATCAAACTTTAACTACTCAGCTGAACTAACAGAAATGGCAATTGTCGGAACTTTAGCTCAGAGATTTGCTACAAAAATTGATTACGATAGTAAGAATATGAAGATAACCAATAATAAGTTAGTAGATTCATATATTAAAGAACCGGTTAGAGATGGTTGGTCATACGGAGATAGGCTTTTTTAATTTATTGAATTTAAAAACTTCAAACTTAATGGAACCTGGTTAAGTACACGTGAAGATTCATCTTCAATAAAAAAGTACTTTGCACCTTGCTGTTTTGCTTTTTTAACTATAGATTCTATATCTATTTGACCTTTTCCAAGAGTAACACTTGTCTCAACATTCTGGCTACCACTTTTATCGCCTACCGAACCTATTTTCATATCTTTCAAATGAAAAAGTGGAAATTTACCGGGATACTTGTCAAGTAAACTAATAGGATCTACCCCACCATGATAAACCCAGAAAACATCCATTTGAAATGAAAAATTTTTGGAATTTATAGCTAATTGATCAAATAAAGTTAAACCATTATAACTTGAAAACTCATAACCATGAGGATGGTAAGTTAGTGTAACACCTAATTTATTTAGTATTTTTCCAGCTTTATTGAAAACCAATAAAGCTTGTTTTACATGATTAATCGAAAACTTACCTTCATGAGGGATCCAAGTACATGTTACATATTTGACATCATATTTTATTACTTGTTTAATTACCTTATCAATATCATCTCTTAAATCATCGTAAGATACTCCAATAGAGACAGTTTTAATATCATATTTTTTTAATAATTTAAAAAAATAATCTTCTGATAAACCATATGTACTACCTCCCTCAACATATTTTATTCCCCAACTATTTATAATACTTAGTGATTTTTCAACATCAGTTTCAAATTGATTTCTTAAACTCCATAGTTGAAGTCCAATTTCTTGGGATAATGAAACAGTGAAGTTTAATATAAAAAATATTAAGGCAATTTTTACTTTCAATTGTTTTTTTTGTTTGTTTTTTTTATGAGTTTTAAAAATAAAAGTAATTTTTCTCTAAACAATTCAAATTTGAGTTTTTTGTAAAATTCTTTGTTTAATGACTTAATTTCTCTTTTACTTTTTTTTTCATATAAATCAGGAAAATAATCAGCTAAATGAACTGCATAATGATTTTTATTACAACTCGAATGCCACCCACTTGATTCTATCATTGGTGAAAAAATTGAAAATGTTGGTTTTCCAATGCTCTTAGCTATATTTATTGCCCCACCTTCATTTCCTAGTACTGCATTGCAAAAATAAGTTGTATGAATATAATCTTTAAGTGTATTTGGTACATAATTAACTATATTTCTTTTAACTTCCTGATTTAGTTTACTCATCAATATTCTCGCTTCGTTTTTTTGTGAGGGCATATAATTCATTATAATATTACATGTCAAATTTGAATTAATGAATTCAATAAATTTGATCATTTGTTCAATTGGCAAGGACTTATTTTCATTACTTCCATATATATTAATCAAAATATTTTTTTTTTTATTTTTTAAAAAACCCTTTATTTTTAAATATATACTATTTAAGTAACTCTTGTCAAAATAAACTTTACTATCTTTTATATAATCAAAATCTAAACCAATAATTGGCTTGAGTAATTCAATTCTATTTTTAATTGATAGTTCAATTGATTTGTCAGGTTTAAAAAATCTTTTTACGGTTAAATTATATATAAAAAAGGAATACCATTTATAGTAACTAATTTTAATTTTAGAGAAACTTGATAATGCAATTAGATTACTTTCAATTTTTGAGTAACAATCTATCAAATAATCATACTTTATTTTTCTAATCAAAGAGAGAAAACCAATTCCTTTTTTAAAAACAATTATATTGTCAATAAATGGATTATTTTCAATAACATCTACTGTAAAATCATTTACAATAAAATCAATTTTACAATTTGGATTCCATTTTTTTAAATTTTCACACAATATTGATGATATCAAAACATCACCTGAGTATTTCTGCTGAATAATCAATATTCTCATTAAGAAACTAATTAAATAGCCAGCTATTAAGTATTATTTTTTTTTGATCTGACAAATCACTAGGCTCAATTATTACTTTATCTCTCATATAGGACTGAACTAATTTAGTTTTAATTTCTCTTTTTTCACCATCTCTCTCATAGACTACATAAATATCTCTTCCAGGTTCCCACTCATAAATATTTCTTAAAATTGTATTTACATTTTCCATTGTAACTTGAACATTATCAACACTAATTAATAAATCATTGTTAACTACCCCTTGATCACTCCAAAAAGAATTATTAGCAACATTTGATCCAAAATAAATTTTGACATTATCCTCACCTGCTTTAAATATTAATCCACCACCTGAACTCATAAAATTAGTTTTAACGTTTCCCTCACCTACCCTTAAACCAACTTTTTTAAAAAAATCATTATAATTAATTGGAATATTTCCTTGAACATGATTTTCAAAAAATAATTTTACTGATGGGTAAGTTAGAGAAATAATCTCATCAAATAATAAATCATCTTTAAAAGGTTTTTGTTTACCATATTTATTTGATAACTGTTTCATAACCCATAAAATTCCTTTTTCACCATTACTTTCGCTTCTAATTATTATATCTAAGCACATGCCTATTAATGCTCCTTTTTGATATACATTATAATAATTTGAGGCATAAGGTTCATCTAGTACATTTTCACTCATATTAGTGAAACTCATAAAATCATCGTATCTATTTGACAATCTAATTTTATCCATTATCACCTCATAAAACTCTTCTTTATTAATTAGATTTTTATTTACTTGAAAATGTTGAGCAAAATATTCAACAACACCCTCGTACATCCACAAGTGCTTTGAAAAAGTTGGTTTATCATAATCAAAATAATGTATATCCTCTGAGTGAACTGACAGTGGAGTTAAAATGTGAAAAAACTCATGAGCAACAATATCAATCATTGATTTAGCCAACATTTCTTCAGAAAAAGAATCCGAGAGGACAACAACAGTAGAATTGTGATGCTCTAAAGCGCCTAGTCCAGTAGGAGAATCTTCTTTATCATCAGATAAGTAAAGGAAAATATCATACCTTGAGGTACTGTCTATTGAACCTAAATATTTTTTTTGAGCAAACATCATTTTTTCAACAGTTTTAACTAATGACTTTGCTGTGTGATTTTTATTTGGTGAATATACACTTAAAACAATTTTAATATCCTCAACCATAAACTCTTCAACATCAAGATCACCATACATCATTGGATTATCAGCAATATCAAAGTATCTATCAGCAAAATATTTTGAATCAATAAATCCTTTTGCATTACTTTCTTGAGAAACTAATTTCAAAGCAGAGGATTTTTTATAATCTTCATTTGAACTAACAATTAATTCATAAGAATTGTTCTGTAAAGATTCAAAATACCCTATAAAAGCAAATAAATTAAGCATGAAATTATCATCCTCAATATTTGTTCCAGCTGGAGAAAATGGAATATCATCTTGAGAGTTTTCAATATCAAAAGTATCCTCAACCTCATATATAATTTTATCTAGATTGTTTGCATTGAAAATTTTCCAAGTATTAATATCTTCTAAAGAAAAATCTAATACTTTACCTGAATAACTAATTGGTTTAAAGTTTTTCACAAATCTTCCAAAATTACTTATAGAATAAGTTCCCTGGACTACTCTTGGCATTTTATATACAACTGTGTCTTTATTAAATTTACCAGGATTTATCTCTACTGGAATTCTATCCTCTACGATGTTATTAAGATCTAGTTTGGAAACAATATTTGTTTTTTTAGCTTCCTTTTCTTTTGGAAATCTTAGAGTTCCACATGAATTAAAAATTAAAGAAATAAGACACAGTAAAATAATTTTTTTCATCAAGTAATATTTGTATCCATAAATTTAACTTATAAATAATTGCTATTAAAAATAAAATTTATTTATTTTTAAAAAGCAAAAAAACATAAAAATGAAAATTAACAGAAGAAATTTTTTATCTAACACTGCTTTTTTAGGTTTAAGCTCTGTGATTCCTTATAAAGCTATAGCAGCAAAAAATCAAACAATAAATTTTAATTCTAACGAGCTAAGAATTGGAGTGATTACTTGGTCATACAGAAGTTTGCCCAGTAATTTATATAGTGTAATTGGTTATTGCCTGGATAGTGAATTAAATGCAATGGAGCTTATGGGTGGATCAGTTGAAAGCTATCTTGGAATTCCCAGAAGAAGATCTTTACAAAGGGAATGGAGAGAGAATATTTCAATGGATAGATTTAAAATTGTTAGGAAAATGTTAGATGATGCTGGAATAAGAGTCTATGCATATAAACCAAGTTCTATTGGTATGGACAATACAGATAAGGAAATTGAAAATGCTATTCAAGCAGCGAGCATATTAGGCGCTAGATCTGTTACTTTAGAAATTTTTGACGGTATTCAATATAAGATTCCTGACAAAAAGAAATATGATGAGTATACTCAAAAACTTGGTGATATAGGTGAAAAACATAATGTATACATAGGATGGCATAATCATACTCAAGCACATGATGCGTTATGGGACAATGTTTTAAGTCAATCTGAATATAATTCAATGAATTTTGATATTGGTCACTATATTGCAAGAGGGAAAGGTAATACAGATAAAACTTTAATGAAATTTTTAAAAAAAAATCATACAAGAATAACAAGTATACATTTAAAAGATAGGATGATTCCTTCAAATGGAGGTTATAATATGGAATGGGGTAAAGGAAATACACCAATACTTGAGGTTTTAACTTTAGCTCACAAAAAAAACTATAATATTGATTTTACAATAGAGTTAGAATACTCTATTCCAACCAGATCAAATGCCATTAGAGAAGTAAGGAAATGCAAAAATTATGCATTAAAAGCTATTACAACTTAATAGAAATTTTGTGCTTATACACCCAATTATCAATTGGTTTAGACTTACCTTTTACACTCAAGGGTTCTGCCTTAACAAATTTTGATTTATTGTCAAGAAAATTATAAACTGAATTTGAAATAATTATTTCTCCTGGTTTAGCATTTGAGCACAATCTAGCAGCTAAATTTACATTATCACCTATTACAGTATAATTCATTTGTTGATCTGATCCAATATTTCCTGATACAACATTTCCAAAATTGATTCCAATACCTATTTCCAGTTTAGGTAATCCCTCTGATTTCATTTTTTTATTAAAATTATCCAATGAAAAAAGCATCTCAATTGCAGATTTAACAGCATTTTGAGGGTCATTGTTGGTTTTTAGTGGCACGCCATAAAGGACCATTAACTCATCGCCTATAATCTTATCTAGAGTTCCATTATGTTTAAATATTACATCTATCATTGATTGGAAATAATTATTTAAAACATAAACAACTTTTGAGGCTTCCATTTTTTCAGACAAAGCTGTAAAACCTCTTATATCTGCGAATAAAACGCAAACTTCTTTTTCACTTCCTCCTAATTCTAAAGAAGTCTCGTTTTCAAGTAATTCATCTACTATACTTTCTGAAACATATTTCTTAAAAGTGGACTTAACTTTATTTATGCCTGATAAATCCTCAAATGATAAAACAACTCCAGAATTATTTTCGTTTTCATCAAAAACAGGTGAAATTGTTAGGTTAATTTGGTGTTTTTTATCTTTATTGTCTGTCACATCAAAATTACTTTCAAAAATTATTTCTTTACTTTCCTCTGTTTTTTCAATTAAGCTTATAAGATTATTATTTTTTTCAAAAATCATAAAATAATGATTACCAACTACTTGATCTTTATCAAAATTAAAAACTTTTAAAGCAGAAGAATTTATATAGTCAATTTCTCCCAAAATATTTACTTGAATTATTCCTGTTGAAATTGAAGACATTATATTATCAACTGATTTTTTTGATTCTGATAATGTTTCTAAAAGAACAATATTGTCAAACGATAAACTTATTTTTTTTGTTATATTATCATAAAGTCTAAGATCCAATTGATCAAACGAGGAGTAACCAGATCTAGTTTCTTTATCGCAAATTATAATAGCACCATGAAGGTTTTTTTGGCTGATAATTGGACTTGCTAAACAATTAGCTTGTGAAAAATTAGTCAGTGTATAATTTTTTACATCATCAACTATAATAGTTGATTTAGAGTTTTTTAAATCTCTTAAAACCCCTTTGGTGTCTCTAATAATCTTCTTTTGAAAACTATCATCATCAATACCCATTGAGGTAATTATATCATAAGATCCAGAATTTGTATTTTTAATTAAAATCATACCTTTTGAGGCATTTAAAGTTGAAATGATATAAATAAGTATATTTTGATATAAATCTTTTTGATTTTGATTATGAGAATTTAAAAGCTCGGTTATTTTAAAGATAGATTCTATTTCTAATAGCTTACCCTGGAGAATATTATTCTTATCGTTGAATTTAGATTGCAAATTGAACTCTCTAATGAAACTTTCTATATAAAAGCTTATATACTGACATATGTTATTTAATTGATCTAGCTTCTTTTTCCTAGAAAAAAGATAAATCAGAGCAACAGGCTTTTTTGAAAAAAATATTGTGGAAATAACTCCTTTTTTTTTTAAATCAAAATTTGATAGTTTTTTTAATTTTTTAAATGTATCCTTATCAATTTGACCGAACTGTTTATCTTGAAAAAAAGAGTACTGATGATAATCATCTAACAAAGCAAAATTTGAAATCTCAAATCTTTTTGAAAAGGTTTTGGACAAAGAAAAAAAACAAAAATCGAGATTATTTTCACCCAAGTATTCCCTCAACTGAATCAATTTTGAATCTAAATTTCTCTTTTTAGATAATAATTGATTAATATCAGCTAAACTGACCATTACCCAAGAGCCTCGATTGCCTCAGATTGTGATTTAAATGTTTTACAATATTTGGTCAGCCCCATTATGTTAAAGGTTTTTTCAATAATAGGAGCTAATTCGCAAAAAGATAAATCTCCATCAATTTCTTGTAAAGTTTCAATCAATTCAATCATTATAGATGCTCCAATACTATTAACAATATTTGACTGACTTAAATTTATCAAAAACTTTGTATTACCTTTATCTATATAATTATTTGCTAAAGACTGGATTTCTTCACCAAGATCTTTGTTAAGATAACCTTGTGTTGAAATAATAACTAGTCCATTAGATTCTTCTGTGTTTAATATTTTACTCATCTTTTTGACCTTTATTTTTAACCATAGTTAGTGTTGTCCCTGAGGAATCTGATGTAAAATGAACATAATCCATTAATTCTTTGATTAACATTACACCCCAACCTCTTTTTCTCTCTTTTGTGTTGATTTTACTATCAATATCTGGTATAGCAACTTTTGTTGCATCAAATCCAACTCCCTGATCAATAACTTTAACAGTTAGTGATGTTTCAGAAATTATAAAATGTATAAAAATTTCTTCTTTAGAATTTGAGTGTTCAAAGGCATTTATACAAGCTTCAATTATAGCCATTGAAATTTCACTAGACTTTTCTTCAGATAAATTCATGTGTTTAGAAACAACCTCTGCAGTTTGGGTAGCAATGAGTTCCATATTTTTTAAAATTGGAAGTTTTAACTCTACTGTTGGGTTTTTACTCATGATTTAATTATTAAATTATTTACAATAATAAACACTTTTAAATAAGTAATTCTTTTTTTTTTCTAAAAATAATAGTATTTTTTTACTTTTGCATATCCAAACATAAATTTTTTAAACTTTATACCAAATTTTACATTATTAAAAGATATCTTTAAAAACAACTTAAACATATGAAAAAAATAATCTCAACTTTATTAATAATTCTTATTTTTTCTTGCGCTGGTGAGAATAATTCTGAAACAACAAAAACAACAAAATTAGTTGGTTTTTATGATTATAAAGGCGCTGTAGAATTTGTTAATGGCATTCCTGTTGACACTATTCTTAATCCTGATAGAAGGCAAACCAAATTTTTCACAGAAGATGGTCTACATCACATGTGGACAAATAACTCCAAAGGACCTGACGGGGCTCCCTGGACTTCTGGTGAGGGAATTTATGGTGAAGCTCACATAAAA
>TARA_B100000963_G_scaffold361382_1_pt1 | contig 14434 bp, 11 predicted proteins | sample TARA_B100000963 | Tara Oceans TARA_B100000963 (sample SAMEA2622097) | marine metagenome | biome: marine biome (ENVO:00000447); feature: surface water layer (ENVO:00002042); material: "saline water (ENVO:00002010), including plankton (ENVO:xxxxxxxx)" | depth 5 m | reverse complement strand
ACATATTTCTGTCATTAAGCCAAATGAATGGGAGACAATGACCACCGTGCCTGTTCTAGATACCAGATCTAGTATTCGCCTCTTACTCTTTTCGCGAAATTGTGGGTCACCAACCCCTAATACCTCATCAATTAATAGAATATCTGGCTCAATAGCACTAGCAACTGCTAAACCTAACCTTGCTTTCATTCCAGCTGAGTAAGTTCTAATTGGTTGATAAATAAAATCGCCTAGTTCGCTGAATTCAATTATCTCATCTAACTTGTCCATCATGGATTTTTCATCGTGGCCTAGAATACTTCCGTAAAGCAAAGCATTCTCTATTCCTGTTTGATGAGGTGAGAATCCTGTACCTAGTCCCGCCAACAAAGACATTTTTCCGGTAACTCTACATTCACCATCATCAGGGGGATAAATTCCAGAGATTACTCTCAATATCGTCGATTTACCTGAGCCATTTTTACCAATTAGCCCGAAAACTTCGCCTGATTTTACTTCTAAACTCACTTCGCTTAACGCAGTGAAGCCTCTGTTCTTTTTTGCAAAGAAATTCCTTATCAAAGAAAAAAATCCCATTACTTTCGGAAAATTCAGCGATACATTATTTAGAATGATAACTGATTTCTTCATAGGTACTTCACCGCCTGTCGTTCAAGTCTCTCAAATAATATACTACCAATTATCCACATAACCAATCCAAATAGCATAGAGAAGGTTACCACTTCATAAGGCAATGTTGTTGCTTTTCCCTCTAGTCCGTGCCTTGCCAATGTTATTGGTGTTAACATTGGATTGAATGTCGCTGCTTCACCAAACATACCTCTGTCAAGGGCCATCTCATATGTCCACATAACCGGAGATACAAAGAATCCTGCTCTCACTACAAAACGAACTAAGTGTTCTATGTCTCGATAAATACAATTTAATGGGGCAAGTAATATTCCCAAACCGATAGCTAAAAATCCTGCAAATAACACTGATATCGGTATAAGTATTAGGTGATATGTGAATGTTAAATCGAATATCAATATAATAGGAAATATCACTACACAACTCATTAAGGTAAGAACGATATTACCAATTACAGTAGTCATAGGGAATACGATTCTTGGAAAATAAACCAGATGTATCGTGTTTTTGTTATTAGTTAACGATGTAACAGTTGATTGAAGAGACTTTCCAAAACAACCCCATATTATGATGCCTATTAACACCCAAACTGCATACAACTCGTCAGGATTTCCAGCGAGCATGTAAAACAAAAAATAATACACAACGGCTAGTAATGCAGGCTCGATAAATGTCCATGTGTACCCCAATACAGAGTTCCGATATCTACCTCTAAGTTCCCTCCTCACTAGATTTCTAATCAAGAATTTATTGTCAAATGATTGCTTTAGCGTGTAAAATGGTGCTTTGAATGATGGTGGTTTGAGCCCGACTTCCACCGGTTCTGTGTGTGGTGTGACCTCATCCATGACATCCCGAAATCGAATGACTTTAAGAAATAGCCATTTATTTTTTTAATTTCTTAGCGAAACCTCTCATTTCATGAATAAAGGCTTCTTGGCGAGTTCATGGACTGGTTGCAAAATTTTTCTCACAGGATAGAGCAGAGGCAAATTACTGTGGGCATTATTGGTCTTGGATATGTTGGTCTACCAACTGCAATAGGCTTTCATGATGCTGGTTTTACCGTCTGGGGTGTAGATATTTCACGAGCCACGGTAGAGAAAATTCAACAAGGAGTCAACCCCACAGGCGACCCTGACGTGAATGACATCATTCCCCAACCGGGAGCTGTTAGATGGAATATTACTACATCTGCTGCAGAGGCTGTGCCGCATTGTGATGTCGTTCTAGTTACCGTACCTACACCCATTACTCACGATTTAAAGCCTGATTTATCATTTATTGAGGCGGCTGGGCAAGAGGTTTTTGGCTCGATAAGACAAGGATCAAGAACAATTGTTGTCTTAGAATCGACAGTCTATCCCGGTGTTACCACCAACACGTGGTTACCAATTATAAAAAATCTCAAACTCAATATCGGTGTTGATGTCGACATTGCTTATTGTCCAGAACGCTTCAACCCTGGAGATCCTGCCCATGGAGTTAGGAATGTGGCTAGAGTGATAGGTTGCTCCAATCCTGAGATAGGAGAAGCGCTGGTTTCGCTATATCGAAAATTAACCAATGAAGATGTCCGATATGTTGGAAAATTAGAGGTTGCCGAGGCCGCAAAAGTCATTGAAAATGTTCAACGCGACATCAATATTGCATTAGTTAATGAGCTAGCCACCATTTTACCTGAACTTGAAGTTGATGTTGAAGATGTGTTATCTGCTGCTGCAACAAAGTGGAACTTCCACCGCTATACACCCGGAGTTGGAGTTGGTGGCCATTGTATTCCAGTAGATCCCTATTACATGATTCAGAGAGCAGCCGATGTCGGCGTTTCTGCTGGCCTAATATCTGCGGCTAGAACGGTTAATCGCTCAATGCCAAGTCATGTCGCAAATACACTTAATGACTTACTAAGGGACTCTAGCATTCCTATTGATGAACAGAGAGTCTTACTACTTGGTTGGTCATACAAAGCAGAGGTTGGAGATCCAAGAGAGACTCCTGCGCAACCCTTAGCCGAGACGTTGATTGCAAATGGTATCAAAGTTGGTGCTTGGGACCCACACATGTCGCTCGGAGACTACCCCAAAGAGGTAGAAGTAATTGCGAATATCGATGATGCCGAAGGTTACGATATCGCGGTTTTAGTTACGGCTCACCAGGCTTGCCTAAATCTTGACTGGGATAGGTTACTTCGCCAAATGAGGACTCCAATAGTTTACGATGGCAGAAGAGTACTCAACCTAGATTCTCTGGAAAGGTTGGGTTGGCAAACCTATGCTATCGGTAAACCAGTTTGATTATTGGCGACCTGCATCAAACATTTCTCTGAGGCTACCGTCTTGCAGCATCTCTAGAACAATATCAGAGCCACCAATCAATTCACCGTGGACAAATATTTGTGGCATGGTGGGGAAATCAGACCAGGCACAAACCGATGGAATTGCTCTTGGGTCCGACAAAATATTGACCGCCGCAAATGGCTCGCCCAATTGCTGTAGCGCCTGAGCCGCACGATTAGAAAATCCACATTGTGCATTGTTGGGCGTTCCTTTCATGAATAACACCAGTGCGTGTTCGTCGACTATTGCTTGCAATTCTTCTTCTGTCCAGTTCATTTCTTTCACTCCTTATTTCTCATTATTCGCTTGATGTGAACGCCTTGTCCACCACCATGTGGATCGAATGCAGTATTACCAGCAGTCTCTGCTTGTTTAGGCGTCATGCACTTCAAGTCAAGCGCATGAATAGGGTTTGGGATGTGTTGTTTCATTACCGCAAGCACTTGCTTTTGACGCTGCAGGGGTCTAACGCCTTCAAAATCTTCCGAGATTACTCGAACGTGGAAATGATCACCCGAGCCATGCAAGTCAATAACTTCGACAATAGCATTTGGTACCGCTTTTAGAACTTCGGACTCTATCCAACTCGTCGCAACCATGCTCGCACCTCGTCAAGGGCTTACAAAACCATCATTTGAACATGTGGTATAGAGTATGCTTCAAATGAAGCGGGTAGAGGGAGTATTATGTCCGAGTTGGTGACTAATCAAGCTGGTCGCGAACTAAACATGGGTCGTGACTCAAGTTGGTTGATTGGTGCAGACATCTTTGCGGTGTTTTTAGCACTTATTGGGCAAGTCGTACTCACTCGAGCCCTAATCACTGAAGACTATGGGATATTCATTATCGCACTCGATGTTTTTGCTACAACATTTCTCATCGTTGATTTGGGGCTGCCAACCATACTAACGCGCGATGGTGCTAATTGCGTCAATAAGATCTGGGATGCGATTTGGCGTATCTATTGGATTCAATTTATGTGCCTAATTCCGTTCATTGTTGTCGCCTTATTTGGCGTTACCGTGATTGTTGATGACTGGCCTTCATATTTGCCCGTAATTGTAACGTGTATGTTAATCGCCATTGCCCACATTTTCTCTTACGCGCCTAGAGCAGGGTTACGTGCTGCTGGTTATGCATGGATGGAGGCTTGGACGAAAGTGATCGAAAGAATAGTTGCGGTTTCTGGTTATTTGATATTATACCACCTTGGTAGTACCTCGGTTGAGAGTTATGCGTTTGCGTTCTTGGTTGGCGCAATGCTGGGACTAATTTCCGCGATTTTGTTTGCTAAATTTGCATTAAAACCGAGTTTAAACAATTCTACATGGCAAGACCTTGATGAGTGTTGGACTAACAATAAATCACTAATTATGCAATCACTTCCCTTTGCCATAACACTTGGAATACTACCCTATGTTATTAGGATTGAGAAATTCATTGTTGCTGGCACAATGGGTGTTGATTCTGCCGCATTGTTCCATGTTGCACAAATCGCTTGGTTGGCGGGGCTAGTAGTGCCGCAGGCTTTGCGTGCAGCATTATTGCCCATTCTGGGCCAAAGAAGAAATGAAGATGGGAAATTCTTTGCTTCGATTGAAAAATCTCTAGATTTATGCTTCGGTATATTGCCTGTAGGTTTGTTTGGCGGTGCATTATTGATACAGTTCCTCCTGCCTATTGCGTTTCCTGAGCAATATACTGACGGAAGTATCGGCCCTTCAGCTGTTGATTTATTCATGATTTTATTGGTTGGGTGGTGTTTAACCTTACTCGCAACGCCGAGTTACACCGCTTTACAAGCCGGGGAGAATCCGTGGAGATTTACTATGTTTATTGGATTTGTAGTCGTGTTTGGGACAATCATTGGATTTGTATTGATTGGTTCGATGGCAACTTCGCCAACTCGCGGACTATATGGGGCGGCAATAGCATCAACCCTGTCCTCAGCTTTCTTACTTTTCTCATCAATCCATCTAGCCAAACTGTGGGTAATAGTTCGACAACGAAAAACTGATTTCATCGCCGCATTCACGCTATCGTCAATAACTTGTTTTGGATTTGCCACAAGTTCATTTATTGCAGTAAGTGGACTGGTATTATTCATGTTTACTCCAAGAGGCTGGAGAGCAATGACAGCCACTGATTATTGATATAATCAAATGAATAACTCTCCGGCGTGTCAAATTTCTTTTCCCAATCATATTGCAAGGCTTGTTCGATTGAGTCAGCCAATTTTATCGAGTCATAGTCGTCTACAAGACAGAAATCTTCCAAGTAATTCTTGACATCTCCCACATTAACTGAAACCACTGGTGTACCGCAGGATAGGGATTCTCTTGCCACTAGTGGGCCTGATTCGCGTAAAGAAGTAATCAAGGTTACATCAGCAACTAACATCCTATCCCAAACTATCGTTCTAGGTTGCTGTCGAAGTGTGGTAATTCCAACAATCCATCCCCTACTTTCTAACTCCTCACCTGTCTGTAAAGCAAGATAATGGTTTTTTTCCGGCCTTCTTGGATCGGCTGGAAACAGAACATCTAGTTTCTCTTTTCGCCAACGTCCCCGCCAGTTTTTCGGCTCAGTAAGCCATTCCTCCTCTACTGCTGTATGACATCTAATTATAGTGTGATTAGAAATTTGTTCTTGTTCTGCGATATCTGCAAGGCGCTGGGAAACGGTTACTACTTGGTTGGCTTCCTTAGCCAAGCGAGAAATGTGGGGTCCGATGTTCGAGTCTTGTAGCCCAACATCGAAGTCGTGACCGTGGACTACAGCAATCCATGGAATGTTCATTTGTCTTGCCAATCTATTGGCTAATTCTGCAACTGGCCAAATAGTGTGACAGATGATTATCTGTGGTTGCCAGCCATTAAGCCAATTAGATACTTTTTTGCCTATTCGTTTCATACTCCCAGTAGTAATCGATGGATAGGGATAGCCGGGTAAGCCCCAAAACCTTGGAGCAAATACCTCAACCTCGCCGTGTTGGAATTTTACCGGTGCTTTGGCAACCCCGGTTAGTGTTGAACGTCTAGATTCTTGATATTTGAGCATCCTTGGCAACGGATTAATCACCTTAACTTCGTGCCCTTGTGCCCGCAACAGTTCTACATTATCACTAACAAATGTGCCCCTTGCTACATTAGTTGGAAGAGGATATAGAAGAGATACAACAAGAATGCGCACATTGTCACCTTTATTGAATCATACTTCAAGGGCTGTTTGTAATATTGCTAAATTTTCTTTTACTGTACCCTGATCGTTAAACAGTCCAGAACCAACTACGCAATTTGAAACACCCCATTCGCCAACGGTAGCGATATTGTGAGACTTTATACCGCCGTCAATTTGAATTTGAACCATCCTGCCACCATCTTTTATTTGGTTGTCAATCATTGATTTTAAGCGTCTTACTTTACTTTCTACGGTTGAGATGAATGATTGCCCACCAAAACCTGGGTTTACACTCATAATCAAGACTAAATCCACCTCTGGTAGGATTTCCGTAATTGCCTCTAATGGTGTTGCTGGGTTGAGAACTACTCCAACCGATGCACCCGCACCTCTGATTGCCATAACCAGTCTGTGAAGATGGGTAACTGCCTCGACATGCACTGAGATATGATCACAGCCTGCATCGATGTAATCCATGTAACAATCTTCCGCATTGCTAATCATGAGATGTGCATCAAAAAGGATGTGCGCAGGGAGGGAATCCCTCAGCGATTTGATTAATGGTGGACCGAAAGTCATGTTTGGAACAAAATTTCCATCCATTACATCCAGATGAAGTCTATCAAGGCCCGCATCAAACAGTTCCTTACATGATTCTGCCAAATTTGAAAGGTCTGCGGTTAGAATACTCGGGGCGATTATCATGTGAACAATCCAATCCAACTGATGGATTCTCAAGAGCATTTTGCTAAAAACTGTATTATTTGTCGCACAAAGTCTCATAATACTCCTGTCCTAGGATACCTTAGTGAGAACATGGGTGAAGTAAGAACTGTCAGCGATTCAGAGTACGAAGATTCAATCAATAATAGCGAGTGGGTCTTAGTAGATTTTTGGGCGCCGTGGTGTGGACCCTGTAAGGCATTAGCTCCCGTTTTGGAACAGGTCGCCAACGAAAGAGAAATCCTAATCGCCAAGGTAGATACCGATTCAAATCCTGCTAATGCTGCGAAATTGGGCGTCAGAGGCATACCAGCACTGTTCCTCTACAATAATGGAAAGCTTGTAGCTAAACAAAGTGGTGCTGTGCCAAAGCCTGCGTTGCTCAATTGGATTGACCAGCACATGACTGCAAATGACTTCTAGGCTGAATTAACATCCATCAACAATCTCTCTCTCAAGGCTTCATGAAGCCACATTCCATCCTCTAATTCTATCAAAATCCCATAAGCGATTAACGCCTTGGGAGGTGGACCAGACCACAATGACTGTTTGGCTAATTCATCCCACGGTAATGGTTTGTCATGGTTAGCCAACTTGGTTAATAATCGCCTCTCGTCCTCCGGTAGTTTGAACAAAATTTCATCGTCAAGGAATTGTAACCAGTCGATGTGAACAGATTGCCCGTACAACTCGAACAATTCCAATGCCAGAGGATGACCTCCGGTTTTTTCGAAGATTACCTCCAAATCTTCTGATACTTCTAATTCCCTCATCCAGTCTTTCATTTCGGCAATCGATAAGCCTTTGAGCGGTAATTCCGAAACTAAATCCCGGATATGAACATCCCTTCGATCGTAAACAGATGGTCGGCTTCGTGAAATCATCATTATTCTCAAGGGAGAATTCTGTGAAATTTGTAACATGGCACCAAGTAATTTTGCTGACTTTTCTTCGATGTGGTGCACATCGTCTAGAACAATTAGCCAATATGGAGGGGGCCCGCCTGATTCATTTTTGAAACGTTCACGAATAGTTCTAGCATCTGTCAAATAAGCAAGTAATCTCCGGCGCAGCAGATCAACATTCACTTGCCCACCTGGATTGAGTGGCAACGTTTCAATCAAATTGTATGGGTCGTGTGATTCATCGATGCCAAACCGATGAAGTAAACTGGTCGCAAGTCCTAACGAAGTATCCCAGGGTTGGCACGGATACCAACAGACTGACAAATTTGGAGTTTGGTCGATTTGTTGATTTAGCCAATGAGCCACTAAGGTCGACTTACCAATACCTGCTATTCCGTGAACTACCATACATGGTCTACGTTCGTTGAACCAATCATCAAGCTGGTTAATTTGTTCATTTCTGCCATGGACTACACGAGTCTTTGGTGGTTGATTATCGTAAGTCGCGTGAACACCAGTCAATGCTTTCAACCGCCCAGGCGGATTTGTTGATTCGCCTCCACTGCGGTTTGTTATCGCGCCAAACCGAATGTCTCCGTATGTCAAAACACCTTCGTGTTGGGCGTGCATCAGAACCTGAAGTAATGATATGTTGGCATCCAGTCGGTCGGGAACGTTGGCTGCTTCAAGTTCTAACAAATCGCCATTACTGTCGCGGATTACAATCATTATTGACGATAATTTTTGTCTGATTTGGGTGACTTTGTTACGACCGTCTTCCGTGAGTTGCCAGGTTTTTTGTCGACGGTCATCGCCTTTGATATTTCTTGTATGTTCTGAAACTAGATTTTTTCTCAGTAATTCTCTCATTGTTCGGCTGACATTTGGTGGGTGCAATGCGCATGATTCGGCAATTCCTGGCCGCGTTAACTCAGGGCCAACAAAGTACCTATCAGACTGTATATCATTTTCCAACAAATGTAGCATCACGCGGTCTTGAACTGGTATATTCACCTTAGAGATGCCTGCGCTCACAAACATGCGAGATTTTCCTATAACTAAGCAATTGTGATTCGTTGCTGATTTAGCGTAAGAGCAATTTAACCATAATACCTTTATTCAGCCACCATTCCGAGAACCATGGAAATTAAAGGTAAGGCTTTTTCAATTCTTATCTTGTTGGTTTTATCGACTCTGCCGCTAATCGCCTCGGCAGATTCTGATGGCGATGGTGTAAGTGACGCATCGGATGACTGCATATGGTCGTCAGGCACCTCTACTGTGGATAAAATTGGGTGTCCTGACCTGGACGGTGATGGTATTTCCAACATAAATGACCCATGGACAACACCAAATCCTAACTTTGAGACAGAACAAATTCTCAATTCAAATGAAGATTACAACGATATTGAATACTCAGGAGATGGTCACTCCGTAGTTACTGGGTCTGATGATGATTTCATTAGGGTTTGGAACTCAACCACGTTTGTCAACCTACGATCTGCTAATCTAGGTTCAAATGTTAATTCTGTGGCATTTTCTGCTGATAATAACTATGTTGCTGCAGCTGTTAATGATGATACTGTACACATATTTGATGCAAACAGTATGACGAATTTATTTGGCCCAATAAGCGTTGATGTGGGTGGTAATGACAGAGTAAACGATGTTGAGTTTTCTCCGGATGGCAGCCTGTTAGCAGTTGCAATTGGCAGGGAAGATTTTGGTGATCCAACAAGCGGAATAGTACAACTTATTGACGTGTCAACTGGTAATTTCTTCAATTCGGGAATCAACCCCGGTGGTGAGAACTGGTTCTATGATACTGCTTTTTCACCCGACGGTAATTTCATTGCAGTTGCCAGTGAAGGAGACTGGTACATTTCTGAACTCAGCACAAGTAATACTGTTGAGTCAGTAAGTTCGCCACCAGATTCTGTTAATGCTATTGCATGGTCGCCGGATGGGAATTATATAGTCATGTGCGGTGCTTACGAATCAAATGGTGCTAGGATTCAGATCCACGAATACGACGGAGTATCTTGGCCAATAATTTGGGAAACACCTACAACAACATCATGTTCATCTGCAGACTTCTCGCCCGACGGTTCAAAGTTTGTGATAGGACTTTTTTGGTATGAAGCCGATGGAGCTACAGCAAAAATCTATGAGACCACGACTGGGTTGTTAGTCGACGCCTTCTCTGGCCCTAGACCGGGAAATTGTGCTGGAACTTTCAACAACCAATGCGGACAAATTGACGGTGTCTCGTGGCACCCGGATGGGAGTAAGATTGCAACCTCTCACACAAGAAACGACGAGGGCGCATACTTTTGGCTGGCAGATATTGACGAAGATAATGATGGTTACAATACCACAGATCAGGGCGATGGTGTTGTAGATGCTTTTCCAACTGACGGCAGTCAATGGAGTGATACTGATGGCGATGGATATGGCGATAACCCAGATCCTGCGACTACACCTGACGCTTGTATAGCTCAGTTTGGTACATCAACAGAAGACCGGTTTGGTTGCCCAGATAGTGATGGTGATGGATGGTCAGATGACGGAGATTGGGCACCTAATGACCCTGAGCAATGGAAAGATAGTGACGGTGACGGATATGGCGATGAATATTACTTTGAGGTTGTAAACGCTTACCTCCATGTCAACCAACGTGGGGATGCCTTTCCAAACAACCCAACTCAATGGAATGATTCAGATGGCGATGGATGGGGAGATAACTATGCCGATCAGTCATGGAATGAATTTAGAGATTCGACTTGGCCAGGCATTATTGTACCCGGAGCCACCGAAATTGACCAATTCCCTTTGAATAACAATCAGTGGTTAGATACAGATGGCGATTGGTGGGGAGACAACCAAGTTGGCGATGATGCTGATGCTTGTCCTAGTATTTACGGCAATTCCACTGCTGATAGATATGGTTGCCCTGATACTGACGGTGACTCATATTCTGATCCAACAGCGAATTGGGGTCCTGTCTCATCAACTGGTTACTGTCAGGCCGATGGGGTCCCCCTTGACCCTACTCAGTGGTGTGATAGAGATGGCGATGGATATGGCAACAACCAAGCTGGAAATAATCCAGATGAATGTCCAGATCAATCGGGCTATTCAATGATTGATCGGATCGGTTGTCCTGACACTGATGGTGATGGCTATTCCAATCAGGGAGATCCGTTTCCCGATGATGGGACGCAGTGGTCAAACAGAGACGGTGATTCTCAAGATTGTGGAGGAGATAACCAATCCGGAAACAGTCCAGACGTTTTCCCTGATGACCCAACTCAATGTAAAGATACTGATGGTGATGGTTACGGAGATAATGCGGCAGGTAACAACGGCGATGCGTTCAAGTTCGACCCAACACAGTGGTCGGATTTTGATGGCGATGGATACGGGGACAATAACGGAACTGGTTCGATAAATGGCGACATTTGTCCAACGTTAGCAGGTAACTCGGCAAACCCAATCTCCAGAGGTTGTCCTGACAGTGACGGGGACGGGTTTGTTGACCCTGAGGACGCCTTCCCCCAAAATCCACTCCAATGGTCTGACCGCGATGGAGACGGTTATGGCGATGAAGTAAACAGGCCTGGCGGCGATGACTGTCCTGATACCTTTGGAACCTCACAAGAAAACAATCGTTTCGGGTGCCTTGATACAGACAATGATGGCTGGGCAGATGTCGATGATGAATTTCCAGAGGATAATGAACAGTGGAAGGATACTGATGGTGATGGATACGGAGACAATTATCTCTGGACGGTAACCTATATTCAAGATCAAGAAGATGAGGAAAGAATTATCCAATTGCGTGAGCAAAGAGGTGATGCATTTCCAACTCTGCCCGATGAATGGAGTGACCAGGATGGTGATGGATACGGAGACAATAACAGTGATGATTTCCCGCTTGAGGTCACCCAATGGAGTGATTTTGATGGTGACGGTTACGGGGATAATTTTACTGCTGGTGCCTACCAACCTGACGATTGTACAGAGATTGTCGGGACTTCATATCGCGATGTTTATGGTTGTCTAGACTACGATAATGACGGCACCAGCGACACATCAGACCCCTGTCCTTACGACCCAGATATTTTCGAAGGTAGAATTGGTTCTGTCGTGTGTGAAGTTACTGAGCCACAACAAGATGGAGATTCCAACTCTGAGTCTGCAGGCAGTAGTACTGAGACCTCACTTATTTTCATTGGTATTGCGATTTTAGTTTTGCTTTCCATAATCGTTGTTGCTCAATTCTCCAAAACCTTAGCCAAGAAAAAATCTCGCAAGGAGAGGGCCGATGAAGCAATGGTCAATTCGGCATTTTCCGAAGAAGATGAACGTCGTACTGCTTGGATTGATTATTATGTAGCAAATGGACAATTAGATGAGGCTAGGGCACTGGGGTGGGTTGACAACAATCCAAATGAATTACCCCAATGGAAACAGTTTGAGATTCAACAGCAAGAAGCTCAAGATGCCGCTATACCAAACATGGTTAATCTCGATGATATACTATGAGTTTAGTGCTCTTTGACGTTTGGCTCTTTCAGCGAGATCGTCGTCGAATGATAAGAATGGCAAGTTATTCCAATCATCATCTGAATCAATTGCTCTCAATGCCTGATTGATTGACACTACTTCAGATAGTGTTAAGTTCATTGGATTGGAGCCGTCTGATAACTCATATCGATGTCCTGGCAAAACCACACATAGTCCATCGAGTTCCAACAGAATTTGTCGCAAGTAGAATAATGACTTTCTCTGCTTGTCTCGATCGCCGCCAAATAAGTCGGTTCTGCCACAACTTTCCAAAAACAGGCAGTCTCCAGCGACTACTACACCATTGCCAATAATAACCACGTGGCCAGGTGTATGTCCAGGCGTGCAATAAATAGCAAAATTCAACATGCCAAACTGTTGAATTATTTCAGTAAATTCCCGATGGCGCCACCACATAGTTCCTTCCCGTTGATAACCTCTTTCTTGCTCTAAATAATGACATCTAACTATGACTTCATGCGAAATTAGTTGTATTAATTCTTCAACGCCTTTGATATGATCCCAGTGACTATGTGTCAACCAAATTTCTGTTAATAGAAAGCCCTCGGATTGACAGAAATCGAACCAATACTGGCCATCAAAAGGATCTATCACGCAAGCCTTGTTGCTTGATTTACAAACCAGTAGATGATTTAAGTTATCCCATTCACCTAGTTGTTGTTGAAATACGGTTATTTTGTCGGTTTCAAACACTAGGTTTGGTTCTTTCATCGTAACAGCCCCAAAAACTGCTGACGACCGCTGCCCTTTCAAATGATGAGTCATACTGTGTGCCATGGCGGGGGCTGGTCGATTTGTTCTCACTCTGCTCGCCGGCTTGATGTTTCTTTCTAGCATTCCCTATTCTGCTGCACAATCTGAGCAGCCTGAACTAGAGATGGTTTTGTACACAGAATTGGATGATACATATTTCGAAGGTGACGAACTCGTACTAGATGTAAAAATGAAAAATAAAGGCGTAACTCAAACAATAAATAATGACCCCTCGTGTGATTTTTACTTCACAATTTTTGATAACAACCAAAATATAATTCACAACTCAATCTATAATTGCCGAGGACAGAGTCAAGAAATCCTTATTGATGGTAACAGCCAGATAATACTAGATACGCAAACGTGGGATTTCAAAGATTGGAAATCTGATTACCTAAAGACAGGTAAATACAGTATATCTATCACCCACTCTGTGCTTGATATTCAAACTGAATCATCATTTTTATTCATCGCTAATTTATCTAATGACGTTCAATATCAATACAAAAATAAGATTGTGGAAATTGAGAAAAACAATACTTTGAATTCTGATTATTTATTGCTTCATACGATTTATAATCCTACTACGGAGATAATCCAATTATCAGAAGGCTATTGCAGCTTGGTGGTAAAGGTCGGCAATATTCGAACAGTTATTGAAAATTGTCAAGAAAACCTTGTAGAACTATTCCCTAAAGAACATTCTCTGATCGGAACTACTGTGTTAAATTCAAACACGCTTTACAGTAGCGAGCAGGCGATAGAGATTTTACTACCAGGTACACAATACAGTGATTTAATTGCTGTACCAAACGAAAATGGTTCGCCCACACAATCAAGCCAGCTAAATGGACAAATTACTATTGTAGAATCAGAAATTAGGAAATCCAATAGTGTGGAATTATCGCTATATCTTGTAGAAGATTTCTTTGACCAAACAAATGATTGCTTAATCTATATCGACATAATAAATGACCAAGGTACAACTATCTACAATCAAATGATTAATACATGTGAAAATATGAAATCCACCAAAAACGGCTTGGTTGAAATTCCAATTGGTAATTGGGAGCCCATTGATAATGATGGTTGTCAGCTAGATTCAGGAAAGTACTCTATTGTCGCATCAGCAAGAAACACTACAAGCTACATCCACAAGCAATATGAACATACAAGAGATGAAATCATACCATCGTGCACAACTATGCAAGAATTACAAACCAATCTATCCATTGAAGACGATTTGTTATCTCAACACCTATTTGTGTCATCAAGCACAAGCATGTTGCGAGTCAACAATCCATGTGTAGCAAG
>TARA_B100000963_G_scaffold358304_1_pt1 | contig 14470 bp, 11 predicted proteins | sample TARA_B100000963 | Tara Oceans TARA_B100000963 (sample SAMEA2622097) | marine metagenome | biome: marine biome (ENVO:00000447); feature: surface water layer (ENVO:00002042); material: "saline water (ENVO:00002010), including plankton (ENVO:xxxxxxxx)" | depth 5 m | reverse complement strand
TATTCCTTTAATGCTTCTTCTCTAGAAAGATAACCGTTTCTTACCATCGCTGAGAGTGTATTATTTCTGAAATCACGTTTAAATTTCCTTGGACTATAAACGCTATGCAAAAAAGCCGACATTCTATTTTCTAAATGATGGCCTCCGTAGTATTTCCAACCATAATTCTCTTTTAAAAGTTTTTGGGCATCTGACTTTGAATATGAAATATACCAAAGAGGTCTTATAAATTTGACCCTATCTAGAACTATTGAACTAACAAATCTCCAAAAGGTCATTAATGGATAAGATTTGATCTTCATAGTGCCATAAAGTTTATGAATAGACTTTATATATCCTCCATCAAAATAATTCTTACCTAATGGAGTAATTCCCTCCTCGATAAAGGAGTGACCTTCAAGAATGTATTTAATCCCATATTTTTTCGCAGCTTTTCTTAATGTGTAAGCATACCCTAGATCTGTTGATGCTTCTATTTCTGGTACTCCTGCAAGAAAGAAAGACTTAAAGATATCATCAGCTTCTTTGTTATTAACAACATGCGTATGCAAATCTACATTTAGTTTCTTCAGCATTAATGAAATATTTATGGTAGAAATAGCTGCATTCCAAGTGTTGTCATAGTGAACTGCTAAAGGTCTCAAGTTCCATTCTTTTACTGCTAAATGAATTAAATAAGAAGAATCTGTTCCTCCACTTACGCCAATAACACAATCGTACTCTTTACCTTCTCCACTAACCCTTATTTCGTTCAAGATATGATTAAAAGCTTCTTCTCCTTTCTTATTACCTGTTCCGTAGGACTCGGAAAGTTCAGAAATTTGATTGCAATAATTGCACACACCTTTTTCGTCAAAAGAAATACTCTCTACGGTTTGATCGTAAATGCATTTAGTACATATGATTTTATCTGTCATAATCGAAGTAATTTAAAGCTGACTTGAATCAATACTAAAATCTTTTCTGAAATTATTTTGTTTCGTTCCGTTAATTGTATATTCTTGTATTTCAAATGCGCCTTTTCCGCATTTTATTTTGACAGATTCTGAATTTATGGAAACAATCTCTCCTGCTACAAGACCTTTTTTAGAGAAGTCTTGATGGTATCTACCAGCTATGATGGAAATTTTTTTTTCGCCAAAATAAAAGAAAGCCCCTGGATAAGGATTAGTTTGAGCTCTTACAAAATTCCAAACCCGTCTAGAATCCCAATTCCAATTTATTAGACCATCTTCAGGTGATCTTTGGGGATATACAACTCTTTTCTTTTCGTCTTGAACTTTGAATTTATTGCTATGATTTAGTATTCCTGGAAGATTTTCCTTCAACATAGACATGCCTAAATCTTCTATTCTTCGGTACAGAGTTGCAATGTTATCACTTTCAAAGATTTGAGTACTCTTTTGATCAACTATTGGTCCGTCATCTACTCCGTCCATAAGCTTAAAGAAAGAGATGCCTGTTTTTTTTTCATCGTTTATCAAAGACCATACCAAAGGAGCTCCACCGCTATAATTTGGTAAAAGTGAAGCGTGCATTCCAAATGCAGGGGCGATATCTCTTATTTTCTTTGTCACCATATGGTACCACCCAATAACAATGAAATAATCCGGTTTCCATTTATTCAAAATAAATAAAAGATCTGGATCTGACATAGATCCCTTCATGCTCTTTATTTCATAAAATGGGATAGTGGCTTTACTACAAAAACTTGAAAAATCAGTATGTAATATATTCTTAACACCTTTTGGATTATAAGATATTGAAAATTTCTCAGGTGCAGAGACGACTCCATTTATTGTTATATCATCCATATCTGAGAGTACTTTTAAACACTTAAGTCCAAAAGTGCTAGCACCGAAAAAAACAACTTTATCTTTCATTAACTAGAATTCCTTAAGAAGTTGTTCAAAATTTAATAAAGACCAAATTAATAGTCTCCTATTTTTTTTTCCAGATAAGTGTTCCTTGACCATTTCGACTATTGTGTTTTTTTCCATTAGCTCAAAAATTAAGGCATCATTTCTTAAAAAACTTTTTTCTACAAACTTTAAACTTTCACCTCTAAACCAGCTCGCATCTGGAGAACTGAAACCTTGTTTGGGTTGAGAAATGATTTCTTCTGGTATAAACATATTCATAGCATCACGAAGTATTTGTTTTCCATCTTTTGATCTCTTGAAGAATTCATTCTTTTTATCACCATGAATATTTTCATCAAGTTTTATGACTTTCATTAAATTATTTACTTTTAAATCAACTGGACATTTCATCGCAAAATCTACTAAATCATTGTCTAAAAAGGGAACTCTTGTTTCCAGGCTATGTGCCATGCTTAACTTATCTTCAACTACAAGTAGTCCATGTAAAAAGGTTTTGCATTCAAAATATAAAGAATGATTTATATGATCTTGAGGAGTATTTAAAGGTTGATCATAAGAAGCAAATACATCCTTAAAAATTTTTCTAGAAGAAAATTCTTTCTCTCCCTTAGAGGATAAAAATACCCTTTTGTGTTCATCTGTTGATAGGAGTCTTTGCCAATAAGAATAATATTTATCTATATAGTCATCAAAATTTGAACTGGTGCTTGCTCTATAATATCTCCAAGGATAGCCAGCAAATAGTTCGTCTCCTCCGGTGCCAGATAAAACAACCTTTACAAATTTGCTTGCTAATTTTGCGATATAATAATTAGGATAACTTTGTCCAACTCTAGGTTCCTCGATTGCTTTTGCTGTAAGTGGCAGGGAACGTTCCATATCCCCAGCCTTTAGAACCATTTCATAATGTTCTGTATTAAATTCTGCTGACATATGTTCAGCGAGTCTTCTCTCATCAAAAGCTAGTTCTAAACCTGAAGCTGAGCTTAAATCAAATCCACATGTGAAAGTGTTGAGATTGGGTATATTATTTGATGCAATGGATGTGATCGTCCCTGAATCCATACCGCCAGAAAGATAAGAACCCAATTCAACATCTGATACTAGTTGTCTATTAACTGCTTGACGCAATAAATGTGAAAGCTCTTCGGTATAGCTATGTTTATCTATATCTCCTTGAGGCTCGGCAAATTTATAATCCCAATACTGGAAAAAATCTAATGAAAACTGACCTATTGATATGCTAGCTATTGTTGCGGGAGGAAGCATTTTAATATCTTTATCGAAGGTATTATTTGTAAAGATGTTTTGGAAAGTAAAGTATTCTTTTACAGTCTCTATGTCTAGGTTTCTTGAATAGTTTGGATTGGATCTAATTGATTTAGATTCGGAAGCAAATAAAAGCCCTTTAGAATTAAAGCTATAATAAAGTGGTTTTATTCCATACCTGTCTCTGACAAGAAATAATTTTTGTTCTTTTGAATCCCAGATAGAAAAGGCGAACATTCCATTTAATCTATGAACGCATTTTTGTTGCCACTGAGCCCACGCATAGAGCAGAACTTCCGTATCAGTATCAGATATAAATAGATATCCTAAACTTTTCAGTTCTTCTCTTATCTCTTTAAAATTATATATCTCGCCATTGTATGAAAGGACATATCTACCATCCGCGCTTACCATAGGCTGTTTCCCAGCGTCTGTTGGATCTATGATGGCAAGTCTTCTATGCGAAAAAGCAAGATTTTTATTACAAAAAACTCCTGACCCATCTGGACCTCTATGCTGAATGGCTTCCGACATAAGCTGCAGATCTGATAAACATGCCTCATCTTTAAAATTAAAGATACCTGCTATACCGCACATTTTAAAATTTTAGGAACCTACCACTGTGACATGCTTCTTCAGTATGCATAACTGAGACTTCTAGATTAGCCAGTGAAAGCATTTCCTTAAATTCTTCAATTGAATACCTATCAGCATTGGAAGGTGCATACCAATCATAATTTGTTGATATCGATGTTTCTTTACCTAAATCTTCATTCCAAAAGCATTTAACAAAATTCCAATATATAAATCTCTGAAGGTCCATTCTTCCTCCTTTGATATCTAGCAAAGGTATATCTGGTACCTCAATTTCAATATTCAAATCTGTTAGTACTTTTCCAAGTTCTGTAAGTTGTTCACTCATCTCCCACATATCTTCACTAGATATATTTTTAGTGGCCAGCCTAAAGTAATCATCCAAAAGTTCTCTGGGTAATGCCTTTTTGGCATATACGTATACTGCTATCTCATGGCCTTTTTTAATAATCCTCGCTAGTTCTTTCAAGGTATTGAGAGGATTTTCAGTATGATGAATTACTTGATCACAGCTTATGTAGGACAAAGAATCATTATGAAATTTAGTATCTGCAATATCTCCTTTGACAAAAAAAAGGTTTTTAGTATCTTTATATCTCTTAGCAGCAACGAATACGGCATCGGAATAATCCATTCCGATTACAGATGATTCAGGACTTAAATCAGCAAACCATTTTGCTTTATAGCCCAATCCACATCCAGCATCTAATATTACTTCTTGATTGGATAAATAAGCTGCCAGTTCATCTTCATCTTTAAATGAATATAAATCTAAGTACCATTTCTTTTGAAATTCAAATAAAGCTTCTTGTTCACTTAACTCTTCTTGGCTGTATTTGATCCATTTTTCTGAGAAAACGTCATTAGTTTGTGATTGATTTTCAATGTTAGATTCATCTGAAATAATAAATACTCCATCCTGAATAGAAAATTCTTGTTGAAAAATATTGTTAACATTCATTATCTAAAAGGATTATTTGACGTGACAATATCGATCACATAATCACTCTCTTCTTCAGTCATCCCGTTAAAAAGAGGTAAAGAGATACTGCACTCATTTGCAATATAAGAATTAATATAATCTTGTGAATTTAAAAGATATTTCTCTTTATAGTAAGTTAGCATATGTACTGAATGAGTAGCAGGTCTAGTAGATATTCCATGATCTTGTAACATCTCCATCCAATTATTTCTTTTCAAATTCATTGACTCGATATTTTTCTTTGAATAATCCTCAGTTTTTATCATACATGGATAGGATTGATATCCGTGATCATAATCATCAGAGAAAAATGGAATCTGAAGCCAATCTAGACTTTTAAATGCTTCATTATATTTACTAGCAATTTTTCTTCTCTCATCTATTATTTCTTTTGCTCTATTCATTTGGGAACTTCCTAACACTGCTTGTATGTCGGTCATTCTCTGATTATATCCAGCTTCTTTATGATCAGATAAAAGGAAGGGCTTAGGTCCTAAATGTCTTTGCAAATCTGACATTCCTGCCCCATGATCTCTCAATTCCCTTAGCTTAGAAGCCAGTTTATCGTCGTTTGTTGTAATCATCCCACCCTCTCCAGTTGTAATGGATTTCCTCGGGTGGAAACTAAAGCAACCCGTATTTCCTAATGCCCCTACATGCTTACCTTTATATCGGGATCCAAATCCACATGCAGCATCTTCTATAATTGAAAGATTATGTGCATTTGCTATCTCTACAATAGGATCCATATCAGCAGACAATCCAAACAGATGGACTGGAAGAATTGCTTTCGTCGTGGGAAGAATCTTTTCCTCTATTTGTTTAACATCTATGTTAAAAGTAACTGGATCAATATCGCAAAAAATCACTGAACCGCCCAAATGCTCCACTACATTTGCAGTTGAAATCCAAGTAAAAGCTGGAACAATAGCTGTATCTCCTGCCTTAAACCCCGTTGCGGCAAGGGAAAGGTGAAGCGCACTTGTGCACGAAGTTACAGCTATAGAATTTTTAACTCCTACGAAAATTGACCATTTGTCCTCAAATTCTTTTACGTAAGGACCTTGGACAAGCCATCCACTTCTGAGTGGTTCTTGCACACTTTCTATTTCTTCATCAGTAAGATGGGTCCTTGCTATTGGTATCTTCAATTATATGATCTCCAGTCAATTAATTTTTCCAAACCTCTAGTCAAATCATATTCATAAACGAAATTCAAATCCTCCTTAGCTTTTTTTGGACATCCGATTCTGTTTTGGACCATTTGCCTAGCATCATCCTTACTGTAAGGTTTGTAATTAACTTTTAAATTAGATTGTTTTAACTGCAGTATAAGATCACATAATTCTTTAATAGAAGTCTGAACCCCTGAGCCAACATTGTAGAATTGGTCAGATGCAGATGCTTCTAGGGCTAAAACATTACACCTTGCCACGTCTTCTACATAAATGAAATCATAAGCCTGAGAGCCATCACCATTGATTTCAGGTGGTTCGTTTTCATCTATCTTATTGAGCATGATTGGAATAACACCAGTATAAGCAGCTGTTTGATCTTGATGAGGACCATAGACATTCATGTATCTTAGACCAACATAGTCTAATCCATATCTATCAAAATACGCTCTGCACATCGCCTCACCAGCTATTTTAGTTGCACCATAGAAATTTTTATTCATGAAAGGATGTTCTTCAGTCATAGGAACTTCAATAGCATCGCCATAAACAGAAGCTGAAGATGAATATATCAATTTTTTTACATTGTGATTTACACAGGCTTCGAGAATATTGAATGTACCTTCAATATTCACATTGAATGCAGTTCTAGGATAGTCTTTACAGTGCAATAACCACATAGCTGCAGTATGTATGACATAGTCTGTACCTTCCATAGCCCTATTAAGAAGATCTATCTCTCTTACGTCTGCTCCGTTTAAAAATAAGCTACACCTATCATCTTCAAGTTGATTTGCTAAATACCCTTTTTCTCCTCTAGCAAAGTTATCAAAAACAAGAACTTCACCAACATCCTTTTTAAGCAACTCAGATACAATGTGGCTACCTATAAATCCGGCACCACCAGTCACTAATACTTTAGATCCTTTCAAGCTATTCATTATTTATTTAACTAGTTTTAACTTTTATCTTTGAAGGCTATTATTATATGACTATTTCTTATTTTTAGGACTTAAAGAATCTTGAAAAAAGAGAATCAGGAACCGTTTGAGAGGAAACTTTTAATTACTTCAACAATAAAAAATTGATCTTTATCTGAAAGATAAGGATGCATAGGTATTGAAAGAACTTGTTTACTTGCTTTTAAAGTCTCTTCACAGTCTTTTTTGAAAGACATATAGGGTTCATGAAAATAGACAGGGTTTCTATAATGAACTGCCGTGGGAATGCCTTTTGAGTTGAGTTCACTTGCAAGTTTATCCCTCTCACTTGAAAAAATTGTGTATTGGGCAAAAACACTTGTTCTATCTTCATGTTGGATAATGTGTTCAATATTAGCCGCGCTAAATAATTCATTATATCTCTGACCGATTTCTTGCCTTCTTTTTATTTCATTTGGAAATATTTTCAGCTTTGCCAGTAATACTGCAGCTTGGAGGGTATCCATTCTTGCAGGTAAGCCAACTCTATTAAATTTATCTCTATTTTGTTGACCATTTAATCTTATTTCTCTGCAAATGTTTGATAAATCATCATCATTTGTGAACACGGCTCCCCCGTCCCCGTAGCAACCAAGGGGTTTGCTTGGGAAAAAACTAGTACAACCCAAGCTCGATAAATTACAAGAGAATTTTTCTTTATAAAGAGATCCAAAGCTTTGAGCTGCGTCCTCAATGACTGAGATATTATGTTGAGCGGCTATTTCATTTATTTCATCCATATTAGAAGGTTGCCCATAAAGGCTAACGGGGATAACCGCTTTTGTTTTTGTAGAAATTGCTTCTTTAATTTTTTTATGGTCGATATTGCAGGTCGCCCTCTCAATATCAACAAACACCGGGGTTGCTCCTGAAAGCAGTATAACTTCTACGGTAGAAATCCAAGTAAATGGTGTTGTAATTACCTCATCACCTGGGCCAATACCTAGTGCCATAAGAGATATCAAAAGAGCATCTGTTCCGCTAGAAACTGCTATACAATTTTTACTTCCGACGTAGGAAGCTAGTAATCCCTCAAGCTCAGCTACTTCAGGCCCCATGATGTACTTTCCGTGGTTTAAAACTTTAGAAATGTAAAAATCCAGGTCACTTTTAATTACTTGTTGTTGTTTAGATAGATCGATAAATTCCATATTTACAATTTTGGTTGTTTTCCAACTCTTAAACCTTCTTTGTCCATCCAACCTATTCTTTTTGCAGGCACGCCCGCCATTAATGCAAAAGGTTCTACGTCATGAGTAATGACCGCTCCTGCAGCTATAAAGCAATATTCTCCTAGAGTTACTCCACACACAATAGTAGCATTAGCTCCAATGGTTGCTCCTTCCTTGACTAGAGTTTTTCTCAATTCATCCTTTCTTACAATCTCAGATCTAGGATTATAAACATTGGTGAAGACCATACTTGGTCCGCAAAATACATTGTCCTCTAGTGTTACCGCATCGTAAACGCTGACATTATTTTGGATTTTACAGCCATTTCCTATCTTAACATCATTACCTACATATACATTCTGTCCAAGATTACAATTCATACCTATAGAGGTATTCTCTCCGCAAACATGAACCCAATGCCATATCTTAGTTCCTTTGCCTATTATTGCTCCGTCGTCAATCAAAGCGGTATCGTGCACTTGATATTCCATATTATCTCTCCAGAGGCAGTTTGATTATTGAGTTGTTTTTCGCAGCAAGATTTAGTGCGATTAGCACTTCCAGAGAACTTAAGCCATCATCGCCATCAGTCTCTGCACTTTCTCTACCTTTAAACACCTCAATAATATTTTTATAATACATATTGTGACCTTTTCCACTGGCTAAAATCTCAGAAGTTTGGCTGTTGACATAATCTATGGTGGAGTCGTAGTCTTTAAAATCTGAAAATTCCCAATGTTGGATCTCATTGGCGGCGGTTCCGCCTATCTTAACTGTCCCTCTATCTCCTATTACAGTTATGCTAGCCTCGAAGTTTTTAGGATAAGTTAACATGGTAACGTTCATGGAACCCAGAGTACCGTTTTTCCATTTGATGTTTAAGACCCCGGTATCTTCAGTTTCTATGTCCAACGATGTACTCATAAAAGCACCTACTTCTGAAACTGGTCCGAATAACCAATGCAGTAAGTCTACATAATGACTTGCTTGGTTCATAAATGCTCCTCCATCCATTGCGGCACTACCTCTCCACGCAGCTTGATCAAAGTACTCCTGAGGCCTCGTCCAAAACACATTTAGATTCACAATATTAATACGTCCAAATCTATTGTCATCAATAGCTTTTTTTAATGTTTTTAAGGTTTGTAACTGTCTATATTGCTTTACAACAAATAACTTAACTTCAGCGATGTTGCATGCATCGACCATTTTAAGACCATCTTCCCAAGTTGTAGCCATAGGCTTTTCTGTAATTACATTTACACCATACTTAGCGCAAAGAATAGCTTGGGAAGAATGAATACCACTAGGAGTGCATATAGATACCAAATCAAGCTTCTCATTTTGAAGCATCTGCTCAAGATCACTGTAAGATTTTACTGAATATTTTTCAGAGTGTGCCTTTAATGTTTGTAAATCCAAATCGCAAACGGATACAAGCTCTAGCTCCTCGTAAGAATTGATTGCCTTAAAATGCTTATCAGATATTCTACTGCATCCGGCAACTCCTATATTTATCTTGCTCTTGTCAACAGTGCTTGGCATCTTATGCTTTTATTATTGCTTCATCACTTGCTGTATAAACACCTCTCGTATCAACTAGGAGTTTTGAGTGAGACTTTATTGCTTCATAGTCAAAAGAAGAATGATTAGTTGAAAGAAGAACTAAATCATATTCTTCAAGTACTTGCGGATTATCAATGTTTACACTTGATAAATTAAAAGTGTGATCTCGCATTGGAGGAAAGGTATCTATGTGTGGATCGCTATAATCAACAAAAGAACCTTTTTCTCTTAATATTTCCATAAGCTCAACAGAGGGAGATTCTCTCATATCGCCAATGTCTTTTTTATAAGCAAGACCAAGTATTAGCACTCTAGAATCTTTTAAAGCCTTTCCTTGTGAGTTCAAGCCTTCAATACACTTGTCTATTACCCAATAGGGCATGCTGGTATTGATTTCACCTGCTAACTCTATAAAGCGAGTATGAATGCCGTACTCCCTTGCCTTCCAAGTTAAATAGAATGGATCTATGGGTATACAATGGCCTCCTAGACCAGGACCAGGGTAATATGGGGTAAAGCCAAACGGTTTTGTAGCAGCCGCTTTTATGACCTCATGTATATCTATTCCCATTTTATCTGAAACAATTTTCATTTCATTTACTAAACCAATATTGACTGCTCTATGTATATTCTCTAAAAGTTTAGTCATCTCAGCGGTCCTTGTTGAGGAAACAGGGACAACTTCATTAATCGCCGAACCATATAAATGAACTCCCACTTCCAAACATTCTTCTGTTACACCGCCTACTATTTTTGGAATATTATCTGTTGAAAATTTTGAATTTCCCGGGTCCTCTCTTTCAGGAGAATATATTAAAAAGAAATCTTTACCGACATTAAGTCCTTTATTTTGGATTTTAGGCAAAAGTTCTTCTTCTGTTGTGCCTGGATAGGTCGTACTCTCAAGAGATAAAATTTGGTTTTCTCTCAAATAAGGAAGTAAAGAATTTAAAGTTTCAAGTATGAATTTAATATTTGGTTCTCGATACTTATTTAAAGGTGTTGGCACACATATAATTATTGCATCAGCTTCTGAGGCAGTTGAAAAGTCTGATGAAGCTTTGAAAGATTTTTTATTTAACTCTTCTATGCTTTTAGAATCTATGTGCTGGATGTAACTTTCTCCGTTTTCAAGACACTTTACTTTCTCTTTATCGATATCTATTCCTACCACACGATAATTTACTTCGGAAAAGCGCAGGAGAAGCGGTAATCCAACATAGCCCAGTCCCACAATACATATTGTTGCATCTTTGCCTTGCAATTTTTTAATTAGAGTTTGAGACATTAGTCCTCTTTTCGCTCTATTAACCTCAGAAATGAAGATTCGAAAGCAAATAAAAAAGTCACGACTATAATCGAGAGTAAACCACCTATAACACCGGAGAGAATCACGATAAAAGGTCTATTTGGTTTCAATTTCCTTTCTGGAGCAATGGGAGGATCTAAATATCTGAAGATATATTCATTAGTTGCTTTGGCTATCATGATTTTTTTTGTTTCTTGTTCGATCAAATTAAACATCACTTTTCGAACTTCGATTAAACTTGTTTGTTCTAATTGTTCAGTGATGAAATTGATTGATAGAGAAGCCTGCTCAATATCCTTTTCTTTGAATTCATTGTTAAGATCTTCGATGAGTTGAGATGTAACTCTTTCTGCAAATATAGGTGATTTATGCTCAAAACCCACGGTCACGAATCCTCCTTCTAGATCTTTCATTCTTTTAATGGAAAGAAGTTCATGGAAGGCTAAATATAAATCTCTATCTGTTGGAAAGCCTTTTTTATCTGAAATCCATATTTGCTTTTCTTCGTCGTAAACATCATTATTATAATAAAGTTGCAAATTATCTGAATCCCAATAGTCTGCAGCCAAGAGTTCCTTTTCAATATTTCTTTTCTTAATGAAGTTTGTTAAGAACCTCCTTGATTCTAAAACTGCCAAAGCTTCAAGTGTTCTATCACCATCTGAAGAGCCTAGTGAACCAAGATTAACACCTGCCAGAGAAGCTAAGCCACCATACTGACTTACTAGGCTAGAAACTCCATTATTTGAAGAGTCTACAGGGGATAAAAGTGCCGAAGATTGATATATATTAGGTAAAGAAAGAGAAAAAATAACTGCAAAAATAGAACTTAATAAAGAGAAAAGAACAATAAAAATCCTAGTTCTCCAATATAATTTAAATAAATCTGAGAAACTTATGTCATGCTGTGCAAGAGTATTATTATCATTCATTATATTTTATTTAATTGGTGCCCAGGGCCGGACTCGAACCGGCACGAAGTTTCCTTCGAGGGATTTTAAGTCCCTTGTGTCTACCAATTCCACCACCTGGGCTATATTCCGATGCCATGGTACTCTATTCCCTCACTTTCAATGAAATCTTTATCCATAATGTTTCTTGCATCGAAAACCCTTCTCTCCTTAAGGTTTCGAAGAGTTGAGATGCCTGGACTCCAGAACTCCTTCCATTCTGTACATAATACCAAAAAATCTGATCCATCAATTGCTTTATCTTTCGCATCAACAATCTCAACGTTTTTTAGATTTGATAACTCAGATTCAGCATTTATATTTGCTACCGGATCGTAAGCTTTGATTTTTCTGCAATGTTTTGAGAGTTCTTTAACAAACTTAATTGCCATGGATTCTCTAATGTCATCCGTATTTGGTTTAAATGCAAGTCCCCATACTGCTGCAGTTTTTGATTCAAGATTATGTGTATGCATCTGTACTTTTTTTACTAAGAACTCAACTTGGCTCAAGTTTGTATTTCTAGTCGCATCAAGGATTCTAGATGGAACTTTCAGTTCATCAGCTAAATCTATAAGTGCATTAATATCTTTAGGGAAACAAGAACCTCCATATCCAAGACCTGCATAAAGGAAAGCTTCTCCTATCCTCGGATCTGATCCCATACCCTTTCTTACATCATGAATATTTGCCCCAATCTCCTCTGCAATTCTTGACATTTCATTCATGAAGCTAATTTTAGTAGCCAAAAAAGAATTGGATGCATATTTAGTCAGCTCAGCACTCTCTCTGGACATTATTATTGTTTTATCTTTTAACCACCCAAAAGGCTTATATATTTTTCTTGCTATATCTATAACTTCTTCATCTGTAGAGCCTATTATTATTCTGTCAGGTCTCATAAAATCATTAACCGCAACGCCCTCTTTTAAGAATTCAGGGTTGGATCCTACTTTTACAGAGATATTTTTAGCCTTTAACAAGTTATTAAGTTGCATTTCCACCTTATAGTTGGTTGATAATGGGACTGTAGATTTAATAAATATCACAGAATTACTCTCTATATGATCAGATAAACTCTGTACTACTGAGTATAGGCTTCTTAGGTCGGGTTTTCCTGTACCATCGTCCTGAGTGCCAACGCAAATAAAGAAAATTGAATTTGTGCAAGCCTTGGCGTATTCAGTGGTGAAACCCAGATTTCCTTCTCCTGTGTTTCTGGATACTAGTTCCTCTAGCCCAGCTTCAAAAATTGGCATTTCACCATTTTGAAGTTTTTCTATTTTTGTGGAACTTGTATCGAGGCAAGTAATTTTATTTCCTACTTCAGCGAGGCAGGCTCCGGTCACAAGACCTACATATCCAGTACCAATTACAGTTATGTTCATTTTATTTCGATAGAGATTCGAAATTATATACCTTTTGGGTGTCAGTAGAAGAGAATTAATAAATCAAGTTTTTTACGTAATTCCCTAGCGCTAGAGAGGAGGTTAAACCCGGAGAAACGTAACCTAAAACGCTTACAAAAACATTGTCTCCAAAGACATCGCGCCTAACTATGAAGTCATCCTCACCTTTGATCTTTGCCCTTATCCCTGTGTAGCCTTCTACAAGATCAGTCTCTTTGATTGAAGGCCAATATTTGCAAATCGAACTATAAAAATCTCTTTTTCTATCTGTTTCAAGCGAATAATCTATCTCTGAAACAACATATGCAGAGGGTCCAAACCTAATGCCTTTGCCAAGATCTATAGTTGCATGAATTCCTAAGCTATGCTCGTTAGGCAAGGGATAGATCAAGTTATCTAACCGATCCATTCCTTTGTAAACATAGTATTCACCCTTAATTAATTCCAATTGGTATTCAGATTTTTTTACTATGTTAGAAAAAATTTTTAATGATTCAAGACCTCCCGCATTAATGAGATTTCTTGTTCTAACTTTAAAATGAATTTTATTGTTTAGATCATATACTTCTAAAATAAAACCCTTTGAGTTTTCTTCTATTGACACACACTTATTTCCAAGAAGTATTTGCCCGCCTTGATTCTGAAAGTCTAAGGAAAGAGATAGCATATATGCATGACTATCAAAAATTCCTGAAGAGGGTGAATAGATGTATTCTTCAAAATTTAGAAATTTAGAATTTGAGATGGGTTTATTTCCAAGAACTAGATCATCTACACCATTGTCTTCAGCTTTCTTCATTATGGAATGAAGTTTTTCGGTCTCTGCATCATTATTTGATAAGATAAATTTCCCACACTTTTGATGAGAAATTCCTTTTTCTGATAAATATGAGTAAAGTTTTTGTTTTCCCTCAACACAAAACCTAGCTTTTAAGCTATTCTTGGGATAGTAAATCCCCGCATGGATAACTTCAGAATTTCTACTACTTGTCTCCTGACCAAGAGCACCGTGCTTTTCAAGTAGATATATTGAACCAAAAATATTCGATAGTTCTCTGGCTATTGAGAGTCCCGCTACTCCCCCACCCAATACTAAACAATCAATTTCATAAATTTCCATTATTTCAAAAAAATTTGAGGCTGAGGTCGGAATCGAACCGGCGTAGACGGATTTGCAATCC
>TARA_B100000963_G_scaffold177579_1_pt1 | contig 14472 bp, 13 predicted proteins | sample TARA_B100000963 | Tara Oceans TARA_B100000963 (sample SAMEA2622097) | marine metagenome | biome: marine biome (ENVO:00000447); feature: surface water layer (ENVO:00002042); material: "saline water (ENVO:00002010), including plankton (ENVO:xxxxxxxx)" | depth 5 m | reverse complement strand
GGCCAAAAAGCTTTATATTTTTTATCTTCAGTATTAGGAAAATTTAAAGCGCTTATATAATTAGTTAAGGCGTCTAACCAAACATATATTACATGTTTTTTATCTTTTGGGACAGGTATACCCCACGTAAAAGAGGTTCTGCTTATGGATAAATCTTTCAATCCTTTTTCAACAAATTTCACAACCTCATTTTTTCTGGACTCAGGAAGAATAAAATTAGGATTTTTTTTGTAGAATTCCGAAAGTTTATTTGACCAAGCTGATAATTTAAAAAAATAAGATTCTTCTTCGACCCATTCTACTAATGAACCAGAAGATTTGGATATTTTCTTGCCGTTCTTATCTTCAATCTCTTCTTCATCGTAAAATGCTTCATCTGAAACTGAATACCAGCCACTATATTTATCTAAGTAAATGTCCCCTGAACTTACAAGCTTATTCCATATTTCAATTACAGATTTATGGTGTCTGTTTTCAGTAGTTCTAATAAAATCATCATTTGATAAATTTAAAGTCTTTGTTAAAGATCTAAATGTTTCAGAGAGCTCATCACAAAAAATTTTTGGATCTTTATTATTTTTTTTTGCTTCCTTTTGAATTTTTTGACCATGTTCATCCGTTCCTGTTAAAAATAAAACATTAAAACCTTCTAGTCTTTTAAATCGAGCAAAAATATCAGCTACTATACTTGAATAAGCATGACCCATATGGGGCTTACCTGATGGGTAGTAAATTGGTGTTGTTATATAAAAATTTTTAACCATAATTTAATTTGTTAGCAATGACGTTGATAGTATTATTATGATTAATATTATGTAATAAAAAATTATTTAAACTTTTAATGATAAAATTTTTATTTTCATAAATTTTGTCATTATTAATTGATTTTTTATCACTTAAATCTTTAAAATAATAATCGACTATAAAAAAAGCAATATTAACGAATAATATTTCTCTTTCTTTTTTATACAATTTTAAAAGAATTGATAAATTATTCATAATATCATCTGAAATCTGAATATTATTCTCATTAAATATGTAATCATATTTAATAAAATTTCCTGGAGAGAGGTTATATTTATTTTGGTCTAAAATTGTTTCTATTTTAAATTTACCTATTAGTTGATCGATAACTTTTTTTCTATTTTTTTCATTAACGTATAGCTTAAATTCTAAAGACCTTGATTTAATTGTTTCTAACAATGGCATCGCCTTATTGTTTATAAGAATAAAATAGTTTCTATCACTTGGTTCTTCAATTATTTTTAAAAGAGCGTTGAGAGTATTTTTATTTAAAAGTTCAATATCATCAAAAATTATAAATCTATCTTTATGGATAATAGTTGATTGAAAAATTTCTTTTTTTAAATTTCTTATATCATCTATTTTTGCAGTATTAAAATTTGAACCTTGTACATATATAATATTTGGAAAAATATTATTTTTGAATTGAGAAAAAACAGATGACGTATTTTTTATAAAATAAAACTCTTTATCGTAATTTTTTTCATCGAAAATAGAAAGTAAAAAATGATTTACCAGCGTGGATTTTCCCAATCCTTTATCTCCTGACAGTAACAAAATTTTTGGTAATTTTAAATTTTTATACAAGGAATTTAATAATTTAAATTCTTTTTCAAAACCAAACAAATTAGACGAGTTTTTAGCGTCAAAAAATATTGGATACTTCATTTAATCTTAAGATTCCTCTTAATTATTTCAAAAATTATTTTTTCAAGACCGTCATCATTCGAAGACGAATTAAGGACATAATAATTTTTCTTTCCTTTTGCTAATTCAATAAATGATCTTTGTACTTTAGTATAAAAAGATTTGGCAAACTTGTCATATCTATTTTTTATTTTTCTTTTTCTCAATCTCTCTTTTGAAATTTTTCCTGCAACTTTTAAAATAAAAACTAAATTAGGCTTAATTCCGTGTAATATTTTTTTATGAATATTATTTATAAAACTAAAATCAACTTTTTTTCCATATACTTGATAAGCAATAGTTGAGTCTATAAATCTATCACAAATTACGATTTTTTTTTTTTGGAGTGCTGGCTTAATTTTATTTTTAACATGTTCATTTCTAGCAGCTAAATAAAGTAATGTATCTGTGTATTTGTCAAATTTTTCTTTTGCATTAATATTGAAATAATCTTTTAAAATTAAATTTCTTATTAATTCAGAACTTTTTGTTCCACCTGGCTCTCTTGTTAAAATAACTTCGATCCCCCTTTTTTTTAATGACTGATATAATTTTTTACTTTGAAAGGATTTGCCGCAACCTTCTACTCCTTCGAAAACAATAAAAAATGGTTTTTTTTTATACATCTCCCCAAATCAGATAATTTAGAGAAGCCAATAAGCTCTTGAAAAAATTTACTTTTTTTAGATCTTCTGCCGCGTATAACGGTAATTTCTTAATCACATCATTTTTATTTAAAACAATTAAATTTGCTATTTGTTCACCCTTGTCTACTGGAGCTGCAATAGGACCATTATATTCTAAAGAAATTGTTAAGTGTCTTATATTTTTTTTATTTATTGTTACATAATAATCTTCTTTTGTTGTGGCTAAAATTTTATTTTTTTTTCCTAGCCAAGTATCTAATTCAAAGGTGGTTTTATTTTTTTTAGATATCTCAAAAGTATTTGTATTTCTAAAACCCCAATTTAATAACTTTAATGATTGAGTGCTTCTTAAACTTTTCGTTTCAAAACCTGACACAACTGAAATCAGTCTTCTATCCTGTTTAATCATTGAGCTAGCTAATGAATATTTTTCTACAGCTAAATAACCAGTTTTTACACCATCCACTCCTACATTTTTGTATAATAATGGATTACGATTTCCTTGCTTAATAGGTTCGCCTCCAGTCCTGTCCCATGTAAAAGTTTTTTCGGCAAATAATTCATAAAAAATTGGGTAATTTTGAATTAAATGTTTGCTCATTAGTGCTATATCTCTTACTGTTGAAACGTTATCTGGATCATTAATTCCTGAAGAATTTGTAAAATTTGTGGATGTCATTCCTATTTCTCCAGCTTTTTCATTCATCATATCTGCAAAATTTTCTTCTGATCCTGCGATGCCCTCTGCCAAGGCAACACAAGCGTCATTACCAGATGCAATTATTATTCCTTTTAAAAGATCTTCAACGGTTACCTGATCGTTTATCATGATAAACATTGACGAGTATCCAGCTTGAGATAATCTCCAAGCGTTTTCTGAAATTGTAAATTCATCATCAAGAGATAATTTGTTTTTGTTAATTAAGTCAAAAGCTACTATTGCAGTCATGATTTTTGTCATTGATGCAGGGTAAATTTGACTATCAGGATCTAATTCAAATAAAACTTCATCTGAGTGGTAGTCAACTAGTATACCTGTTCTTGCTTGTATATTTGGATTTGCTAGTAAACTTGAAGTTAGTTTTGCTATAACAATCAAGATAATTAATAATTTATTCATTAATAAAAACATCTAATTCTTCGAATCCAAAGCTTTTAATCTTAATGTAATCATTTTTAAGTAAATTTACAGTAATATATGGGCCTGATATAAGTTGAGTTTCTTTGTTATTAGTTTTTTTAATTTTTAATTTTTTATAATCTAATCCATCTATATCTTTAATGATTCTCTCTCTTAAAAACTTAGCAGTATCTATAGAGTAAAAAGTGCCTATATGAATATAAATCTGGTCTTTTTTTTTTAATAAATTGTTTTTTTTATTTTTTGAAATATTTGAAATTTGAACTGAAGCGACTGGTGCTTTTGAGGGTATTTTTTTTTCTTCATTATATATTTTTGCTTTTTTTGCTATAAATGATTTATTTTTTTTTATTTCAGTAATTTCTAATATTGGCAAATCTTTATTTAAATTTAGCTTTTCTGACACAGATTTTGTTATTAAAATTTTATAAAAATCAGGATATTTTATTCTTCTATTATTTTTTAAAACTAAACTTTTTTTATTTTTTGGGTTAGAAATTTTAAGTAAAGTACCTGTTTTTATTTTCTGATGAGATATTTCCATGACTTCATTATCCATTTTTCTTTTTATAATTTTCTCATTAAAATCATTATCATTGTAAATGTAGGCAAAGCCTGTAGCTGAATAGGTTTCTTTATAATTTAAAGAAGTATTTTGAGGCACACATGAAAAAACAAAGAAAATTAAAAAAAATAAATTAAATTTCATTTTCAAAACTTTCTTTTAATGTACATACTGCTAATGCAAATCTTAAAGATCTATTCCAATTGAGAATTTTTTCATAATTATCAAATATGATATATGCTGGAGATAAAGTTTCTGCTCCTGGAATGATATCTTTATCTGGTATTATAATTGCTACTTTAGAATTACTATTGATGTTTAATTTATTAAAATCTTTAATATATTTTTTCATAAATGAAATCTGCCTTTTATTTTTAATATTTCTTGCTGAGGAGTTTAAATATTTTTTTGGTATATTATCTTTTAATTCTACTTTGTAAAAACAAGGTTGATTTTTTCTCCATCCGATTGATTTTAAATAGTTTGCAGCTGATGCGAAAGAGTCCTCAACATTTTTTAATTCTATTGTTTTATTTTTATTGTAGTCTATTGCATAATTTCTTATTGTACGTGGCATAAATTGAAAATTTCCAAAAGCACCTGCCCAAGAACCATATAAAATACTTTTATCAATAATTTTTTTATCCACGAGCCTCAATAAAATCAATAATTCTTCTGTAAAAAATTCACTTCTACGTTTATCAAAACTAAGAGTTGCTAGAGATGAAATAATATCCATTTTTCCTAAATATTTTCCAAAATTAGTTTCGATGCCCATTAAAGCTAATAACAATTCTTTTTCTACTTCAAAGTCTTTCTCTACAGTTTCTATAATAAGTTTTTCTTTACTATATAATTTTAAGCCTTCTTTAACCTTACGATTTGATGTTCGCTTCTTTATATAAGTAAATGTGTCTTCGTAAAATTCAGGTTGATAACGATCATATTCAATAACTTTTGGTAAAAATTTAGCCTCAGACATTATATCTTTTACGACCTTATCTGAAATACCATAATCAATTGCTTTTTTTTGAAATTTTTTTAACCAAATGTCAAAATCCTCATTAGCATAAGACCACGACGAAATAAAAAAAAATAGGAATATTAAATTTAAGAATAATTTAAACATTTTACAAATTATCATAATTAACACCTATTAACTAGTTATACGTTATAGTACTTATTTATTGTTATTTAACCTCTTTGATAGTATTAAAGACTTAATTTTATTTAAGGAGAGGTGGCTGAGCGGTTGAAAGCACTGGTCTTGAAAACCAGCAACGGGGCAACTCGTTCGTGGGTTCGAATCCCACCCTCTCCGCCATTATGGCTTAAATTTTTTAAAAATTTTTGAAACCTCATTTTTGTCTATTTTTTGTTTAATATTATTATACAAGTAATAATTAAGTATCACTTCGTCTTCAAAATTTAAAAATTTATCTAATTCAAGCAAAAGTTTTTCGTCAAATATATTGATATATTTATTAACAAATGAACTCAATAAAAGATCCATTTCTTTTGTGCCTCTGTAACCTGCACGGTAAATCAATTTTTTTTTAAATATTTCTAATTTATTGTTCATTAAATTATATTATACATAATATGACATTTTAATGAAAAAAAATTTTATTTTTAATGAAGTTAATAAACTGAAAGGGATAGGTCCTCAATTATCTAAATATTTAAAAAAGAAAAAAATAGAAAAAATTAAAGATATAATTTTAAATTTACCTTATTCCGAAACAGATAGATCTAAAATTTTTAAGGTAAATGAGTTAGAAGTTGGTAAAATTCAATCTATAATCGTAAAAGTAAAAAAACTTAATTTCCCAAGAATAAGAAACTTGCCGAATAGAATTATTTGCGAGGATGAAACTGGACAGATAGAAATTGTTTATTTTAATAGTCGTGAAGGTTATTTAAGAAAAATATTCCCTGTAAATGAACGGATAATTATTAGTGGAAAAGTAAATTTTTTTAAAAAAAAATATCAAATAACAAATCCTGATTATGTAACAAAATTGGATAATCAAGAATATGTTACTCAAAATATACCTAAATATAGTTTAACTAAAGGAATTAATGAAAAGAAATATCGCTCTATAAGCGAGCAAGTTATAAAAAATATACCAATAATCGAAGATTGGTTAGATCAAAATTTTATTAAAAAAAATAATTTGATTGGATGGAATGAAAGCGTGAGTAATCTCCATAATTCAAAGTATTCAAAAGATACAAATTCTAAAAGCTTTAGACGAATAGTTTTTGATGAGCTTTGTGCTAATTTTTTGACATTATCAGAAAATAGAAAAAGAATAAAAAAGAAAAAATCTCCAAAAAAAATTAATTTAAAATATTCGGAATTTGTAATTAAAAAATTACCTTTTATTTTAACTAATAGTCAAAAAAAAGTTTTAGGTGAAATAAATTCAGATTTACTAAGTAATAATAGAATGTTTAGAATTATTCAAGGGGATGTGGGGTCTGGCAAGACAATTGTTTCTTTATTAGCAATAATTAATATTATAAAAAGTGGTTATCAATGTGCTTTAATGAGTCCAACTGAAATACTTGCAAAACAACATTTTGATCTATCGAAAAAAATTTTAGATGATTTAAATATAAACTTAGATTTTTTGACTGGTAAGACCGATTATAAAAAAAAAAAGAAAATACTCTCTAACTTATCAAATGGTAAGATTAAATTGCTTATAGGGACACATTCATTGTTTCAAAAAAAAATTAATTTTAGAAAACTTGGGTTAATAGTTATAGATGAACAACATAAATTTGGAGTTAAACAACGTAGTGACCTTGCAAAAAAAGGTGGCAGTGAATGTGATGTTTTACTTATGTCTGCAACACCTATTCCAAGAACAATGATGATGTCCCTTTATGGTGATATGGATATTTCCAGGATAACTGAAAAACCCGCTAACAGAAAAAATATTGTGACATTAAGTAAACCTGAAAAAAAAATTAATGAACTTTGGCCTTTTATAAAAAAACAAATTGACTTAGATAATCAAATTTTTTGGGTTTGCCCATTGATCGAAAAGTCTGTTTTTTTAGATTATTCTTCTGCTAAAAAAAAATTTGAAATAATAGAAAAAAAATTCAAGAATAAAGTTGGACTTATTCATGGTGCATTAGAAAAAGATCAAAAACAAAATATTTTAAAGGAATTTTTAGAAAAAAAAATATCAATTTTAGTATCAACTACTGTGATAGAAGTTGGAATAGATTTTCCTAATGCAAATTTAATTATTATTGAAAATGCTAATAAATTTGGTCTTGCTCAATTACATCAATTAAGAGGTAGGGTTGGAAGAGGTGAAAAACAAGGAATATGTATTTTACTTTTTAAAGATGGTTTAAGTAAAAATGCAATAAAAAGAATAAAAATTTTGAAACAGTCAAATGACGGATTTTTTATTGCTGATGAGGATTTAAAATTAAGAGGTTATGGTGATCTAATTGGTTATCAACAAAGTGGAGTTAAAAATTTTAGATTTGCAGACCCTATTAAACATCAAGATATTTTTAAATTAGCCGAGGAATATGTTAAAAATATAAAAAGTGAAATTAATCAAAAAAAATACTCATTTCTTTTAAAATTATTTGATAAAGCAGAAATTATAAATATTAATGAAATCTAATCTATATTTGTTGTTCCGGCTGAAACAATGAATTTTGACGCTTGTTCGAAGGTAACATCTAAATAAATTAAATCTTTTCTTGGAACCATTAATAAAAAACCGCTAGTTGGGTTTGGAGTAGTGGGAACAAATACGTTTATTATTTCCTCTTTAATTTTATCTTTTATTATTCCACGATTTTCTTTAGTAGCAAATCCAACTGCCCAGACCCCTTTTCTAGGATATTCTAACAAAACAACACTTTTTTGTTTATTATCAGTTTTAGTAAAGCTTTCTGTCATTTGTCCAATCGCTGAATAAATAGTTCTAAGAATAGGTATTCTTTTTAAAATTTTATTTAGGTATTCAAAAAATTTTTTTCCTAGGAAAGAAAGAGACAACCATCCTGTAAAAGTTATAATTATAAGTGCCATTAATATTTCTACACCTGGGATATCAAATGGAAGATAATTATTTGGGTTAATCTCTTCTGGAATGACTTTTCCAGAAATTCTAATTAAAAAAAGAGTTAGATATAAAGTAATACCTATGGGTATTAGAACAACAATACCGGCTATAAAATTATTTCTTATTTTTGAAAAAACCGATTTTTTAATATTTTTTTCAGACATCAATTATGAATAGCTTGAATAAATGATAAAGATAATTATTAAGATAAAAATTGCAATTAGTAATTTATTATTTAATATCATGAATCTGAAATGTATAACATAAATAGAAGAAAATTTCTTGGCTATTTTGGGTGCAGTTGTTGCTCTTTAATATTGCCATCTTGCTCTACGGTTCCGATTACTGAAAGAAAACAACTTAGTATTATTCCTGAGTCTCGTATTAATAGACAAGCAGCTGCTGCATATGAAAATTTTAGAAGTAAATCAAAATTAATAACTAAAGGTTCGCAATTGAAAGAAGTCAGAGAAATTGGAAAAAAAATGGAAATCGCAGTAAGTTCTTTTTTTAAAAAAGAAGGTAAAGAGGATCCTACAAAAAATTTTGGTTGGGATTATGTACTAGTAGATAACGACAAAGTGGTAAACGCTTGGTGTATGCCTGGAGGTAAAATTGCAGTTTATACTGGTTTATTAAAAGTAACGAAAAATACTGACGCTCTATCAATTGTAATGGGTCATGAAATAGCACACGCAGTTGCTAGACATTCTTTAGAAAGAATGAGTCACGCTATGACGATTAACTTAGGTACTACTGTAGCCGATATTTTTTTAGGAGGTGCTATAAATCGAACAAGAAATACAGTTGGTCAAAATACTGGGCTGGATATATTTCAATTAGGAATAATGAATCCATTTGGAAGAAAACAGGAAACTGAAGCCGATTATTTAGGTTTAATTTTTTCTTCATTATCAGGTTACGATATAAGAGAGTCAGTAAAGTTATGGCAAAGGATGAGTGAAAAAAATAAAGGAAAAGAACCGCCAGTTTTTTTAAGTACTCATCCAAGTAGTAAAAAAAGAATAGAAAATTTAGAAAATTGGATTAATGAGGTAATAATTAAGTACCCACCTATAAAAACATAATATTGGTGAGCCCTGATGGACTCGAACCATCGACACCCTCCTTAAAAGGGAGGTGCTCTACCAACTGAGCTAAGGGCCCTTAAAAATTGTTCTTTTATATTCTTATTAATAAAATTTCAAATAATTAATTAAATAAATTTATATACTTTTTATAAAATGAACAAAATGTGCCATTATGAATATTTTTTTGAATTTCGCGCATAAATTGTTGATAAAAATATATATTATGCAAGGAAATAAGCATTGATGCCATCATTTCATTAGATTTAATAAGATGATTTAAATAACTTTTTGAATATTTATATAATTCTCTAATTTCACAATTTTCATCTAATGGAGACTGATCATTCTGATATTTTGAATTTTTTAGGTTAATCTTACCTTGCCAAGTAAAGGCTAATCCTGTTCTACCTGATCTTGTTGGCATAACACAATCAAACATATCTATACCTTCCTTAACAGCACCTAATATGTCTGAAGGTGTGCCAACACCCATGAGATATCTAGGTTTTTCTTTTGGTAAAAAATCAGTAGTTTCATTTAAGACTCTAAACATATCTAATTGTTTCTCACCGACTGCTAATCCTCCCATAGCATATCCACTAAAATCTATTTCAATAAGCTTTTCTATACTTTCAATTCTTAAATCTTTATAGAGGCCGCCTTGAGCAATACCAAATAAAGCTTTTGTTTTGTCATTTCCAAACTCTGTTTTGCTTCTTTTTGCCCAGATGGTTGAAATATCAATTGACTTTGATAAAATTTTTTTATCTTTTGTAAGCTTTGGACATTCATCTAAAACCATTAAAATATCAGAATTGATAATTTTTTGAACTTGAATACTTTTTTCAGGACTTAAAATTATTTTTTTTCCATCTAAGTGAGAATTAAAAATTGCTCCTAATTTTAAATCAATTTTATTGAACTTAGATAAAGACATAATCTGGTATCCTCCAGAATCTGTTAATATTGGTTTTTTCCAATTCATAAAATTATGTAGACCTTTAAATTTTTTTAGCGTTTCTACACCAGGTCTAAGTAACAAATGATATGTGTTACCTAAAATAATTTGAGTATTAGTTTTTAAAATATCATCATTAAATACTCCTTTCACTGTACCTTGAGTACCAACTGGCATAAATGCAGGTGTATCTATAACCCCTCTTGATGTATGTATCTTGCCAAGTCTTGCTTTATCATCCTGAGCGACTAACTCAAAAAAAAATTCTTTGGCTGACATTAAATATTATTTTGAGCGTAAAGATATTATCTTATCAGGATTAGGAACTGAGCCACTATTTGGATCACCTCTTTTAATCATATCAACAAACTCCATCCCTTTAATTACTTTTCCAAAAGCAGAATATTGCCTATCTAAATGAGGTGCGGAGTCAAAACAAATAAAAAATTGACTGTTTGCACTATCTGGGTCTGCTGATCTAGCTGCTGAAAGAACTCCTCTTGTATGAGCTATATCTGTAAATTCAGCTTTAAGGTTTGGTAAATCAGAACCTCCTGTTCCAGCTAAAGAAAGATTAAACTCTTCATTACTTGAATTACCGAATTTTACATCGCCCGTTTGAGCCATAAATCCGTCGATTACTCTGTGAAAAACTACTCCATCATATTTTCCGCTGTCTGCTAATTCCTTAAATCTCTTTACGTGATTGGGTGCTTTATTAGGATAAAGCTCTATTTCAACGTCACCATAAGTTAATTTTAAAATCATAATATTATTTTGAGCAAAAATTGCTGTATTAACTAAACTAAAAAAAAGGATAAATAAATAGGTAATTTTTTTCATTTATTTGCTTTTAAGCATTTTTACAGTTGATCTAGTAACAAATCTATCAATATTACCACCTAAATTTGCAATCTCTTTAACAAACTTTGATGAAATAATTTGATTTTCAACATCGGACATTAGAAACATAGTTTCTATACCAGAATTCAATTTTTTATTCATTCCAGCTAATTGAAATTCGTATTCAAAATCAGATACCGCTCTCAAACCCCTTATAATCGTTTTAGCTTTAAATTTTTTACATAAATCAATAGTAAGATTGTCAAAAGAAACTACTTTAATTTTATTTCTTTTGAATTTTAAATCTTTAAATAGTGAATTTTGAATTATACTTAGTCTATCTTCTATAGAAAAATAATAATTTTTATTAATATTATGTGTTGTAGCTACAATTAATCTATCAAAAACGTTTAATGACTTTTTAATTACATCTATGTGTCCGTATGTTATTGGATCAAAGGTTCCAGGATAAATAGCCGTATTCATTTTTTATTGTATATTGTCCTCGATTTTAATCACAGAAACAACTTTTTCGCTACCTGATAATTTCTTAATTCTTACTCCTTGAGTATTACGACCAGCAACTCTAATTTCTTTTACTGCACAACGCATAATACTTCCTTTATCAGTTGATAAAATAATTTCATCAGCTTCACTAACAACTAGAGATGATGAGATATTGCCATTTCTTGGTGAATTGATAATTCCTATAATCCCTTTTCCACCTCTATTTGTTACTCTATAATCTAAGTAAGACGACCTTTTTCCATATCCATTTTCAGAAACTGACAAAATAAATTTGTCTACTCCTGTTTTAATCTTTTTATCTTTACTAATAACTTTTGAGTCTATTTTACTATTATCTAAAATCGACAAAGATATTAGCTTATCTTTATCACTTAATTTAATTCCTTTTATTCCTTTAGAGGATCTTCCTTTAAATAACCTCAATTTTTTTGATTTAAATCTTATACATTTTCCAAATTGAGTACTTAGTAAAATATCTTGTTCATTGTTGCAAATTTTAACACCTATAATTTTGTCATCTTGATCTAGTTTCATTGCAATTTTTCCACTATTATTTATGTTAACAAAATCCTCTAAAGTATTTTTTCTTATATTTCCTTTAGCTGTAGCAAAAATTACCATTAAGTTTTTCCATTCCGCTTCATCTTCAGGTAGTGGCATTATTGAACTTATAGAATGATGACTTTTCAGCGGTAAAATATTAAATATAGATTTACCTTTGGAAGCAGCAGTGCCCTCAGGTATTTTATGAGCTTTAATTTTATAAACTAAACCTTGTGTAGAAAAGAATAAAACTGGTGTATGCGTGTTTGCAGTAAATATTTGTACAACAAAATCTTCCTCTCTAGTTGAAATACCTGTTTTTCCTTTTCCTCCTCTTTTTTGGATCTTTAAAGAACTAAGAGGACTTCGCTTTATGTAACCTTGATTAGTAATACTTATAACTACTGACTCTTTTTGAATTGTTTCCTCTATGTTATAATTAAGAATTGCATCAATAATTTTTGTTTTTCTTGGTGAAGCAAATTTATCTTTTATTTGTTCTAATTCATTTACAATCAGTTTATAAAGTGCTTTTTTTGAATTTATAATTTTATTAAATTCAATAATTAATTCTGCTAATTTATTTATCTCACTTTCAATTTCTGAAATACCAAATGCGGTAAGTTTTTGTAATCTTAATTCTAAAATAGCATTAACTTGTTCCTCTGATAATGAGTAGTTGTTAATATTTTTCTTTTTTTCTATTAAGGAAATAAATTTTATACTTTTTTTTATTCTCCATTTTTTCGTTAATAGATTTTTTTTTGCAATATTTGTATCTTTTGAGTTTTTAATAATTTTAATTATTTCGTCAATATTCTCAACCGCAGTGGCTAGTCCAATTAATATGTGGGCTCTTTCCTCTGCTTTTTTTAAATCATATTTGACTCTTTTTATAACCGTTTCTTCTCTAAATTTTAAAAATTCAGATATAAATTCTTTTAAATTTAAAATTTTAGGTTTATTATTAACTATTGCTAATGTATTGAACCCAAAAGAACTTTCTATATTTGTAAGTTTATATAATTGTCTTCTAATAGTTTCTGGCTCTATACCTTTTCTTAATTCGATAACTACACGAATTCCCTCTCTGTTAGACTCATCTCTAATATCTCTTATGCCTTCAATTTTTTTATCTCTTACTAGTTGGGCAATTTTTTCAATTAAAATAGATTTGTTTACTTGATAAGGAATTGATTTAATAATTAATGTCTCTCTTCCACTCTTTTTCTCTTCAAGATCTATTTCACCTCTTATTTTAAACGATCCTCTACCCTTGTTATAACCTTGTTTGATTATGTCTTTTCCAATAATAATTCCTCCAGTAGGAAAATCTGGTCCAGGAACATGTTTCATTAATTGTGCAATCGTAATATCTTTGTTGTTAATGTAGGCAATTGTTCCATTAATGATTTCTCCAAGGTTGTGAGGAGGAATACTGGTGGCCATTCCGACTGCGATACCACCTGCTCCATTTACTAATATATTAGGATATTGCGAGGGTAAAACTTCAGGTTCTTTTTCAGTTTCATCGTAGTTGCTTCTATAATTAACAGTATTTTTTTCTAAATCTTCTGTTAAAAATTGAGCAATCTTTCCCAATTTTGTTTCCGTATATCTCATCGCTGCTGGAGGATCTCCGTCAATAGAGCCAAAATTACCTTGGCCTGTAATTAACGGAACGCTCATTGAAAAATCTTGAACGAGTCTTACTAAAGCATCATAGACAGATTGATCGCCATGGGGATGATATTTACCAATTACGTCCCCTACTATACGAGCTGATTTTCTAAAAGGTTTAGACCAATCATAGCCACCTTTGTACATTGCATAAATTATTCTTCTATGAACAGGTTTTAATCCATCTCTTACATCTGGTAGAGCTCTGCTTACTATTACACTCATTGCGTAAGATAGGTAAGATGTACTCATCTCATCTTGAACAAAAATAGGTTTAAAAGATTTGTTTTTCTCTACAGTATTTTTTTCCATGAAATTTTAGAAAGGAATTTCATCATCTAAATCAGAGCTATCTTGATTTAGGTTATCATTAGGTAACGAGCTTTTATTATCTGAAACTAAGTTTGAATTTCCATTATTTCCTCTACTATCTAACATCGTTAAACTTGAATTGTAACCTTGAAGAACGACTTCAGTCGAGTATTTATCCTGACCGCTTGCCTCATCCTTCCATTTTCTAGTACTTAATTGACCTTCAACATAAACGTTAGCACCTTTTTTAACATATTGCTGAACAACATTTACTAAACCCTCGTTAAAAATTACAACTCTGTGCCACTCAGTTTTCTCTTTTCTCTCTCCACTAGATTTATCTTTCCA
>TARA_B100000963_G_scaffold49653_1_pt1 | contig 14482 bp, 8 predicted proteins | sample TARA_B100000963 | Tara Oceans TARA_B100000963 (sample SAMEA2622097) | marine metagenome | biome: marine biome (ENVO:00000447); feature: surface water layer (ENVO:00002042); material: "saline water (ENVO:00002010), including plankton (ENVO:xxxxxxxx)" | depth 5 m | reverse complement strand
GTGCCAAACTGTTCTAACTGTCTGACAGTATCCATAATCATACACATCGTTTTACCACCACCAGTGGGAACAATGATCTGTCCTAAATCATCGTCTGCCATTGCTTGTAGTGCTTGTGCTTGATGGGGTCTTAATTGCATTAGTGTTCTTTAGATATTTTAATTATAGCATAAAAATACCCCCTATGCAGGGGGTTGTGACAGATATCTAACTGGCAAAGAAAGCCTCCACTCCAACTGGTTCTCCAAAACTATAATCATAAGTAAGTGCATCGTGACAAATATAATGTGGATGTGTAGTAGAAACTCCCAATCTATCACACATTTCTTTATGATTGTCTTCCATCAATTCAACTGCATATAACATATTGTCTAATACATGATTAAGAGAATGATATTTAATTAATTCATCTTTTAATGCAACTAAAAAATTGCCATTACCTGCGGATGGGTCTAAAAAAATTGAATCAGGATTAGTTCTTGTATTAAGGGGTATTTCCTCAACCATTTCAACACACAATTTCATAGGAGTAAAAACTTCTCCATTCAAATCTATTCTGTCATCACTTCGTTTTATATCAGAACCAATTAGTTCATTATGTTTATTCTTCATAGTTGTGATTGAATGTAATCAATTTGATTTGAAGTTAAAACCTTTGTAATAGGAGTATTTGGTAATCTTGAAAGAATTGCACTTGACAATCTTCCACCTACTCTAGTTTGTTCTATAACCCAACGATATAATGGGTTATCTAAAATATTTTTAGTTTTAAGTGCATCATCTTCTGTATCAAAATATTGAACATCACAACTCTGGTCACAAACCATTGTGTCTGAAACAACAATCTCATACTTAAAAGGTTTACCCATATGTGGTATCATCATTTTCCATTTACCATAGGTTATCCACTTTACTTTTCCATATTTAATTTTCTCATTTGCTTTGTATGCGTAAGGATATTCTTCAGTTTGAATAGGACTATAATCTTTAGCAATATCATCTGCTTCCTGTTTTGAAAACCCATCTTTCTGAAGTTTCTTAGAAATAGATACTACCCTTGCAGCATCTTTGATTGATATATCAAACTTCTCACTATCATAGTCAATTAAAGTTTGAATAATATCTTGCACTTTTTTATCATTATAAATTTTTACTGTTTTATCTGTATCAATAGTAAAATCATCATTTACAGTTGATTCATTTCCCTCTGTAATATTATTCTGTGCTACCCAACGACATATTTTAGTTCCAACCTTTGGAAAAAATTGATTTACGTCAGTATAAACTTTTTTTAGATTAAGTTTACGTTTTTTACCAAGAATTACATTAGTAAATGTGTCGCCACCATTTAAGATATTAGTAGGTGTAATAAAAGACATCCATCCATTTTCTTTTAGTAGTCCTCTACTTAAATCACTTATTTTCCACCATAAAGCACCAGTACCAGAACCATTTAATTCTCCATTTCCATTATTTGATTGGTATGGGGGGTTTGCAATAATTACATCAAATTTCATTTTTTTGTTTAGCAATTTGTTTAATTCTGGTAGTTTGTTATCATTCTTCTCATATATGACATTTATCTTATCATCAATCTGTTTGATTGCGTAGATGTGACATTCATCATTTTCCCACACCATAATATTTTGGGGTTCACATCCTTTTTCAATTAATCTTTGTGAATGTAATCCACTTGGGTCACTAATAATTAATATTTTACCACATATCGGCACTTCCGTCAACACTTTATCTAATAGTTCCAATGGTATTTGTTGTTGTGATTTTCTTGAAACAGATAACTTATCAAGAGTTTTAGAATCATCTTGACTTATTGAATAACCTATGTCAATGAATAATTGATTAATTCTTCGATTTAAAACTCTTTCATTTTCATATCCAAACTCTAAACATTTTTGTAGGATATTAATATTATCTCCTGTATCATTAATATAATGTTTTGATTTTAATAATGAGAAAACATTACAAGAATTATTACCGTCTTTTATCTCACGATATATCACAAGTGGTAATCTCTCTTTGATTGCCTTCACAGTTTTTTCTTTATGTGATTTTGTATTTTCAATTTCTTTTGCTTCTCCATCCTTAATTTTATTTTTTTTACCTTCAGAATCATTAGTGAATAAATTAACATCCTTTATAATGTTAGAAACAGATGGTCTTAAATGTAAATTTAAAAAGTCAATCTCATCTAATATATTTTTATTACCAACAGGTGTATTTGCCATCAATTTAATAGCATTTGATGGGTCATCTGATAATATTTTACTAACAAGATTTTCATCTAATTCTTTTTCTCCATCCATCCACTCAATAATTGGAAAATAGTCAGTAAGGTAATAATCAGCAATATCAGGGTTTCTATCACAAGCAGAGAAATATAATTCTCTTATTGAACATAGACACCTCTCAGGAGAGTAATCAATGTAAGTCCAATCTTTTGATGAACTACCACCTCTAAACATTACTTGTGTCCATACCTCAACAGATTTACCTTCACTAAAGTTTACTACTGTGTCTATCTCCTTAACCGTCAATCCAAGAACATTTGCAAGTTTTGTTATTATAATTGTGCCACTAGGATTGTCTTTAATATGTTTTTCAATAGAACTTTGGTCTTCTTTTGTATCTCCTGTAACAACTAATGGAGAAAATCTTGTCGATGAAAATACTTCTTCAATAGCGTGAGCAGCTGGTACAGAATTGATTGTTAAAAATATGTGTGTTGAATTTTTTAAAAGACGTTGATTAGGTTGTATGTGTCTTTGATTACCAAATTCTGAAATAACAAAATCTAAAACTGCGTTATGGTCAATAAAATTACCATCATCATCCACATTAAATATATTTTGAAGTGCGTCAGGTTGTTGTCCAAAGTATTTTTTACCACCTGTAGTATCATATTTCCTATACATAACCTTAACAGAGGGTGCATCTAATCTCTTACTTAATTTTTTATCTCTTTGCTCTTCAAAATATGTGTAAACATATTTCATAGAGTCTGCAAAATCATCTTGAAGTTTGTATGCTGTGCCACTTACATAAATTACTGGACAATTTAGTTTTTTATTAATCCTTTTCCAATCACTTGCATTGTATCCAACGTGTGCTTCATCATAAACAACTAAATCTATTGGTAAATTTTTTATCTTTTTAAATCCCTGTATTGTGCCGACTAATAATATTTTCTTGTCAGTTTTAGACCATAACTTGTACTGTTTTTCCCATCCGTTTATTTTTGTGTCAATGGCAATAATATTTTCAAAATTTTTAAAACTCTCAGAATCATTAATCCAAGATTTTTTAGGAGAATTAAATCTTGATAGTACTGCTGATACCTTAACATTATCTAATTTATCTATTGCACTTAAGACCATAACAGACTTACCAGACCTACACTTTGCAAACAATAAAAAATCTAAGGAACTATCCCAATCTTTCCAAGAATTAAGTATTTTATTAACAAAATTAACTTGATGCTCATATAATTTTAATTCATTAAGTGTCTTTGATACCTCCTTTGATTTTTCTTTTTTATATCTTTCCAACTCATATTCTGCTTTCTCTACTGTTATATCAAAAAATTCTCTATCTTTATCTTCTCTACTTCTTTTATATCCTTGCTTTTCTAACCATTCGTGAAAATCTTTATCCTTAAAGTCAACGTCATACTCTCCCATACATATAAGTGGTTCTGGATTTGAAGTCGTATCTTGTTGTCCTATGCGGTCTAATACAGTTTGTGTTTCTGAATGACCAATTTTAAGGAAAGGAATTTTATTCAATTTTATTCTATTCTCATACCAAGATAAAGTTGAATAGAAATAAAGTTTAATCATTAGTGTTCTTTAGATATTATTAGTATAGCAATTCTGTTAGTGGATTGGGATTATCTTGTGTCACTTCATCAACTGTCTGTAATCTTTTTTCTGCTATGGTATAGTAATCTGTATCCCTCTCAATGCCAATAAAGTCTCTATTAGTATTCAGAGAAGCACTACCAGTAGTTCCTGATCCCATACAAGGGTCAAGAACTGTATCTCCCTCATTTGAGAAAGTTCTTACCAAATATTCATATAATGCTATTGGTTTTTGTGTTGGATGTAATTTACCCTCATCCTCTGCTGTCTTAAAGTATAGGACACTTCTTGGATACCTTGTACCTTCAGTATTTTTAACGTGAACTGCTTTTGTTTGTTTTCCATACTGAATTGCATCACGAATTGCTTTTCCTTTATCGTATGGTTTACCTACCGTCATCTGTGGATTATATGTTGGTTGTTTCTTATAGAATACAACTATATCCTCATGCGACCTCATAGGTTGTTTTTTTGCATTAAGATAACCAGTTGACTTTGATTTCTCCCACACTAAACAATACTTAAAGTCACTATAATTAGTAGATATTAATACAGATGTAAATGGTTGTGCTGCTGTACTTACAATAGCACAATTAGGTTTACATATGATGCTAACATAATGCCAAAATTTATCATAATCAATAATCTTATCCCACTCATTACGTTTTTTATTTAATGTTCCATATGGAAAATCTGTTAATAATAAATCAATACTTTGTGGTTCAATGTTAGGAAACACATTAAACATGTCATCATTATATAATTTCATTAATTAATCTAGTTTATAAACTATTATACACCATCAGGTGTTACCTTGCAACATCCCCCAAGTTGTGAGAATATATTTGTCCTGTCCTATTGGTGGATTACCTCGATGGACATGAGTGAACCCTGCTGGCCAAATCACCACTGTTCCTTCAACTGCATTTATTCTTTTATTTTGATATAAGAACTCAGTTTCACCACCATTCTCGATTGTATTAAGATATGCTTGAACTACAAATCTTCTCGTTGCAACATTGAATGAAGCATTTTCATAATGCCACATATGAAATCCACCACCTATTGGTATTCTTTTTGCTTTTACATCATATAATAAAAAATTTCCTCTTCCTAAAACACTATAATCTTCTAGATAATTATCAACACAATTTTTTATTGAAGGTAGAAAAGAACTTGCTAATTTATCAAATGATGGTAGATCATATTCATGATTTCTAAAGTTAAGAGTCTCATGATCTCGATTATGAAGTTTATCTTCTTCTCTTGTTAAAATTCCATCTTCCCTTAAATTATCAATGTGTTCTATCCAACTCTTACAATATTCAGTTGATAAAGCATTTTCATAAATTGAAATAAAATCAGTAAGCATAATAATTTAATAATTATAATTTAAATATGTGTATGATCAGTCGATAGCACCAACCCCAATACCTCCACTTTCACTACCAATAAGTGTGCTGCCAGCTTGAACAGAAGAGTTAGTATAGTATATAGACTTACCATTATTACCTGCTGCTCCTCCAGGTTCAGCAGATGCATAAGAACTAGTCGGGTGAGATTGTTCTGCTGTGCCACCACTTTGTGGGGGATCAACCTCATCACCACCATTTCCACCTTTTCCACCTCGTACAAAAACTGAACCAGCATTATAAGGAAATACAGCACCACCACTTCCACCTGTGTCTTCAGTTCCATTTTCACCCGCTTTTCCATTGTAAGATCGCCCAGTGACTGAGGTTTCACCTCCACCAGGATTAAAACTACCTGTGCCCCAATTTTCTCCAGATTTTGAACCACCTACACCTTCAGGGAGTCCTGCTCCTCCTCCACCACCAGAACCTGTTCTTCCATAGTCAGTAGGACTGGAATTTGGATCAATAGCACCACCACTTCCACCACCTCCACCACCAAATCCACATCTTAATACACCATTATTGTTAATTACTGCTGGATATTCAACACCTAAAGCACTAGTACCATTCCCACCTGGAAAACCTGCTGTAGGTGGTGAATGTACCCTTAAGCTTGGATTACCACCGTTTCCTCCAGCACCCAAAATTTTTCCATTCGTTCCAATTTCTACTTGTAGTTCTGTGCCACCTGGCCAATCTCCAGTTCTAAGTGCAACATCAGATATATTTCCATCATTATTACCACCAATTTTTTTATTTACATTTACAATTACTCTTTTACCACCTTGCCATGCGTTTAAAGCAGGTCTTGTTCTAAATCCACCTACAACTGTTACTTTACTAGGTTGATTATTATATCGATTCCTAGCATTCATAGTGGTTGCACCTAAATCTCGTTTTATCTCTGTGCCACCACTATAGTAATCAACTACCATATTTAATTTTTTACCATAAAAATCACTAAATTTAATTTCACCATCAGTAGGTATATGATTATCTAATGGTAAATTAGATAATGATCCAATATCTTTATTTAAAAAATTTGAATCACTTGAACGATAACTACCTAAACTTCTAGTTGAAGTGCTTCCAAATTCATCTTCGATAGCTGAAAATGATAGTGGTGGATTTGGACCACCTGGTGCTGCAGTAACAATCGTCATCTTCCGTACACTCCTCTTGGAAATAGTAATCCACGATGTGGTCTTCTTCCTCTCAATTCACCTCTTTGTGATTGTGGAGAACCAGAGGGAGTTGAAAAATCAGTTATATTATAATTAACAGGTGAACCAGAACCACTTTGTGCTCTTGTTAGTGAGGAAAATGTAGCTGAAGCAACACTTGATAGTGCTGCCTTCTTTGTTGAATCAGTTCCACTGACAACAGATCCCACTGTCCCATGATTAGAATAAATGCTGCCTGTTGTGTCATTAATATCAATATTCTTAATTGCCATTATGTTGTCCTCGCTAAGAATAGCATACCAATTGTTGTTCCATTATTATTACCATTTAATCCAGTTTGCTGCTGTTCATATCCTGCAAGAATGATTTCATAAACTTCAGTTGCACTGATAGTTACAGTGTCACCTGTTCTGAAGAAAACTTGATCTGGAGTCGTTGCCACTTGTAACATTGCAAAATCATCTGGTAAATAATAAGGTACTGGTAAGAGATTATTAACGACTGGAATACCTTTTATAGGCTTATAAAAATTAGCAGAAGAATTTACAGATTTGTTATTATATTGGTCAAATGTAGCATCTCTATAATACGTTATCACTTCATCATAATTATGATAGTTATAAGTGGCAATATTACTAACATAATCTGTTGTAAAATCATATCTACTTGTTTGACTGCTTTGTGCGTTACTATTTCTTGAAAACCCATATGATGCTGCTCTTGCTTTTCCATATTCATTTACTGGTTCTTTTACACCATAACTATACCAGTCATATTGAGTGTTACCATATCTCATTTGAATACCTCTATTAAGAGTAAGGAACTCTGTGATAGTATCTTGAAATACATAATCTAAATCATAAACACCACTACCGTGTTGCGATCCTCTAGATATGCTAAAAGTTGCAAATGGAACAAAATTATTATCTATGGTTTGCACAAATTGAAATACAGCAAAATCAGGGTCAGCATTATCTCTGTAAACATTTATTTGAAGTTTATAGTTCGTGGGTGTATTATTATTTGCATAGGTCAATACACGGTATTTGCTGCTATCATCAGTAGCTCTACTAACATAGTCGATATCTTTTTGATAATCTAATCCTTGCAATCCATTGTATCTACCAAATTCAGTGGTGGTGTTTGATGTGCTGGTGCTATGAATTCCTTTATGATTAATAAATCTCCATCCAGAACCACTGGTTATAACCATTTTATTATTACTTGACTCACCCATTCCAAAACCATAATAAGTCGTGCCATATGTTTTGGTGACATCATGGATTACTTTAGCAATAGCAAACTTACCATTATTACTTTTTTGATAAAAATTAGCACCAGCACCAAGATTTGTAACCTTTATTGCGGGTTTAGCATCTTTTAAACCAGTTGAAGTTTCATCTTCACCAGAACCAAATACAATATCGTTTGTTGTTGCCACACCACCTATATTTTGTCCTGGTATTGTAAATACCTCATTATCACTCCAACCAGATCCAATACTATGAATAGTAATTCCACTTACTGTTGCATTTGCTGGTGTAAGATTTCTATAAACTCTTAATTTTAATTCACTCCTACCACCACTAGCAGGAACAGTATACTTCCAGTAGGGTCTGTACGCATTATGGTGACTAGTGTTTTGATTTATAAGACTTGGTAGAACAACAATTTCTCCTTTCATATTAGGATTTACACTATTAACGTATATGTATTTGGTTATTCCGTATGAATCTGTATTGTAATCATCTAAATCTGTTCCTGTCTCTTCTATTCCTCTGTCAGGATAAAGTGGTTCAGATTCAGTTATCTGATAACCCATAGTTGTCCAATTTGTGCTTGCTGTTCCATTTCCTGATGGTGCTGATTGCACAAAAGATTCAGCAATTATAAGTTTACTAGCATCATATGAATTATGATTTCTTATCAAATTAAATGTACCACCTGCACCAGAAGCACCACTGCTATCAAAATTAAGTTGATCTCCCATTAGGACGTTGATTGTAAAATTATCATATGCTGAACTATCTTTATGTTGAAGATAATATCCATTTTGTGTAGGAGCAGTTATAGATATTTCACTTCCACCAGAGGTAGCTGACAACTTAATTTTATCATCATCAACTTTAATAACAAAGTAATGTCCACCAAGAGTCAATTCTGGAATCTTTCTCCCATCTGCTGTAGATTGTCCAGCAGCATAAGTAACTTCATCATTAGTTGATAATCCGTGTCTAACAATTGTTATTTCATTAGTTGTAGTATTAACATTATTAGTAAAAAATTGAAACTCCTCTAACATTCGATATGCAGATGTTCCACCATTGCTATTGCTTACTTTAAAGTATCTAGTTTTATTGGTGATAGTAGCAGGACCAACACCACCACATTTTTCAAAATCTGTAATAATAGTTCCCCGTAGAGCATACTCAGTAAGATAATGAGATAAACTCACTGGAGACTGAACCATAACAGGAACACCATTAGTTTGTCCTCCACCATTCATCGCAACAGTTGCAAAAGCAGTCTCTAACGCATCAAGCACATCAGATTTTGTCCAAGGGTTATCTCCCCCTGCTGGAGCACCATATTGTCCATTGTTAACATCAACGACTGTCTTTGTAATTGCCATCTTTTTTTATCCTCCTATTTGAATTGCGGTTAATGTGACTTGAATTTGTTGTGGACTACCACTTCGATTGGTAACACCCAAGTAAATAGTATTAGTTCTTGGGTTGTCATTATTAAATCCCATAGCACCAGGTGTAACAAGAACCGTACCTCCAGATGTCCTTGCTTCAGCAATCAAACCAATTCCTGGATTTGGATCTTGTCCTTCACTTCTTGTAGTATCAGCATCTCTTGATGCATCGTCTACATAAACTCTTACTAAAGCATCATGATTACTTGCGATTTTAAATAATGAGTATGCTTTATATCCTGTAATATTTAGTTCTGCATATGCATCATCAGCAAGTGTTCCTGTAATTCCTTGCAAATCTTGAATTTGTTTAGGAGGTGATGCAATATCAATCGTGCCAATCATAGTTGGATGTTGATTGCACTGATAATAAAGAACATCTGGTGCATCCATCGGCACATCAAATGTTATTACACCTGTCTGAGTATCTCCAACAGTTGTAACTCCATCAGTATAATCTGTACCTTGATCAGATATGCGTATGCGGAATGGATGTCCACTAACATTTAAATCAAACTGATACTTCTGTCCTCTTACGAGATATAGTTTAGGATGATTTTGAGTTCCGTTTAAATTACCAGGTCCTGTAAAACGATAATTATTACCACTCGCTGTAACACTCCATGAAGAAATAATACGATTAGAAACGGCTTGCCAAGATGCTGCAGATCCAGAACCATTACTGGTTAATACTTGACCTGATGTACCATAGTTTTGAGTGCCACCTCCCCCTAATCCTATTTGACCACTTGAACCAATTCGGAAGTTTTCCCTAGTTGGATTACTACCTTGCATTGACTCGAAGATATGATCACTATAGGAACTACCTCCAGAATAAATCTTTGTTTCGGTAGCAGCATGGAAAAGCGTCACATACATAGCACCATAGTAAGCACCATTAGAAGCTTTAAAATAAGGTGCGGTTAATTGTGAACCATCATAAGTGAGTGTTGATTCTGCTTCCAAAGTATTAGCACTATTTGAACCAGTTATAACTCTATTGTCTGCATTGTTGTTTATAGTGGTTCCACTACCACCTCCAGATATTGTTGTCCAAGATGCTGCAGATCCAGCACCATTAGATGTTAATACCTGACCTGATGTACCATAGTTTTCACCAAGTATTCCTATATCACCACTTGCACCAATACGAAATACCTCATAGTTACCTCCACCAGGAGTAAATGATTTAAATATATGATCACCATAACTATTAGATGGTGTGCCAGCATAATATGTTGGATTGGTACCAGGTTCGATGAATGAATAACCAGAACTACCTCGACGAATATTTCCGTGGATGGTTATATCTGATCCACATGTTGTTTGTCCATCTATGTCTAAATCACCTGTTGCATATATTTTTCCTGTTACACTTACACCATAACCAGTAGTTCTTATTTTTTCTCCTTCCGTTCCAAAACCAATTCTAACATATGAATTATTGTTATAATAAATATCATTCTCTGGATGAACCTGAATTAAACCAAGAGTTGATCTAGTTACTGGACCACTATCTTCAACTTCTACACCAATATATAATGGTTTTTCATTGGTTACAATTCTATTGGCAGAAGAACTTGAATATATTTTTAAATCATTTCCTAAAATTACACGATTATTATCTCCAAAAGCTTCAAGAGAACCAGAAGTTTGTGGAATTGATAATGTACCAGTTACACCTAAATTAGTTCCATCCCAAGTTAAGTTTGACTCACCATTTATAGTATTAGAAATACCAGAGGCAGTAAGTAGAGTATTATTTATATTATTGTTTATGGTTACTGAACCACCACCTCCAGTGGAGTTAATTGTGACTTCATCACCTGTAGGATCTGTTGTAATGGTTATATTTGTTCCTGCAACCAAAGTCAAAGTATCTTGTTTTGCGTCTGCTGCTATAGGCGTTTGACCACTTACAGCAATATTAGAAAAAGCAAATTGGTTAACTTCACCTCCACCACTATTTGCTTCAAGAGGTGTCCAATTACTACCGTCATAAAATTCTAATTTGTTTACTGAAGTATTAAAAATGAAAGCACCACTAACTGGTGTCAAATTACCTTTCTGAGTACTATCAAGTTTTGGTGGAATCATGAATACCTTTGAAGTACCATAAGCACCAGTTAACTGCTGTCCAGCTTGAGAGAAGTCTACTACTGATTCTGGTGTTGCAGTTCCAATACCAAGAATCTTACCAAATACTCCACCATCAATAACAGAAGCACCACCGTTTGTTGCATCAAGATAATTTGCGTGAAATATAGGAATAGTGGCTATGCCAGTTACATTAAGATTATTAAAAGTTGAAACACCTGTTGCATTTATATTTCCATCTACGTTTCCAGTCAAGTTACCTGTAAAGGTGCTATTAACACTAGAAGCAGTAAGTTGTCCAACGATTGTTAAATTATTTCCAACTTGTAAATCAGCACTAAAAGAACCATCCCCTATCACATCTAATGTTGTCGATGGCAGAGTTGTACCTAAACCTAATGACCCCCCTATACCAGTTAGAGTCATTAATCTCTGATTATTAAGACCTTTATGCCAGTGAAAATCACCAGCAACTGCATTTGCGTTACTCGCACTTAAATGATAATTAAAATTACCTGTGCCATAATTTAATATATCAAGTGACTGTGCAGAACTATAATTCGCTCCTGTATCCTGACCATATCTAATCTCTGCATTATTTGTATTATTTGTACCTGACTCACGGCCCAGTGTAATACCTGCTGTCCCCGTATCACTTGTTATTTGTAATTCAGTATCTCCTGTTTTTCTTAATTGAAAATCATTCGCTGGACTAGCGACCCCTATACCAAGAGTACCAATATTATAAGTCTCAACTCCTGTACCAACTGTGCCATTTAATTCTTTATTAACTAATTCATACCAATTTGCTGCATGAGCGTAATATGCTTTACCAGTTGCGTGTACATGAGCAAATGCACCATGATATGTTACAGCAGATGGTAAATCACTAAAATTATTGTAAAGGAAAGGGATTACATTACTTGTCGCAGCACCTACGATTCTTCCAGCAAAAGTTGTAATTCCACTGACATCTAGTCCAGTTATGGTGATGCTCGGAGAACCTGATAAATTAGTTGCGGTTCCTGACGTATTTTGATTACCCGCAATATTAACGCCTGGTAAATCTATATTAGATGATCCATTAAAAGATACGCCACCAATTGTTCTTGGGTTTTCTAAAGTTGTTGCAGTGGTCGCATTGCCATTAACATTACCGATAACAGATCCAGTCACAGAACCAGTAAGACTTCCAGTGACATTACCAGTAACATTTCCAGTAACATTTCCAGTTAAAGGTCCAGAGAAAGTATTGGCAATAATAGTTCCAGATGCAGTTATATTACCAATCGACCTAATAGATACACCCGCCTGTGAAGCAAGGGGATTATTACCAACTTGTAATGTAGATTGAGGATTTGTTGTTGCAATTCCAACTGTGCCCAGTTTAGTGTTGTATATACTTAAAGCACTAAAACCAGCATTTGTCGTCTTCCACTCTGACGTTGGTATATTTTGTAAATATTGTCCATCACCATAATAAGTAACAATTCCCGTGCTATCCAAAGATGGGTTGGTTATTATACCACTTTGTATGCTAACGCCAGCACCTATGATTTCTGTTGGTTTTAGTGTTGTTACAGTTAGAAGACCTGTTTGTGAAAATACTGAACTAGTAACACCCGATACAACTACATTACCGATGACATCAAGTGCTTCAGTAGGAACAGTTTTACCTATTGCAACCAAACCAGTGCGGGTCACTAACAGATTATCTTCATCAACCTGTATTCCATTCCTAAAATTGAAACTTTTTTTAATATTCGCCATCAGTTATTATTTTTTAGTTATTTATTTGTTTTCAAGTGTGTTAACTTTAGCAGTTAGTTCTTTGATTGCTTCTATTAAAACAGGAATTAATCTATCATAACGAACTGCTTTTACACCATTATCTCTAGTTTGAGTAATACCAGGTAATCCAAGTGCCTCAACCTCTTGTGCTAGGATACCAGTATCCATCCCCTTATTTGATTGTCCTACTTTCCAATCAAAAGTATTACCACTCAAAGAGTTTATCATATTAAGTGCATTTTCGATTGGAGAAATATTTTCTTTTAGTCGAATATCAGATGATGAGAAAGCAACGATATCTCCAGAAACATCTAAATCACCAGTAATTTTAACACCACCAGGATATGTGGTACCATCTTCTGGCATTACTCGTAATCTAGTGGTCAGTCCCGCTTCAGCTGATTGATTGGGTAAATTACTCTTATCAGTAATAACTGCGAAACTAAGAGAACCTTCGTTGGTACCAGAATTAGTATCATATTGAATACGAGCCTCCATATCGACTCCGTTCCCATTATGACTTTCTAATTTCTTGAAATCAATGTAGGGTCCACCAGCCTTGACTGAATAATCAGATCTTGCTAATTCAATTCCACCATCTTTTCCTAATGATGCATTATTACCACTGTTATTATCTGCTCTAAAAACTTCAGTAGCAAGAAAATTTACACCTGTTAGTGTCTTGCTTGTGTCATCAAATGCTAGATTAGCGGATGTTGCAGCATTATTTGAAGCATCCTTAAATACAACTCGATTAGCATCTCCGACACTTAAATTAGCAGAAGTTGTTGAACTTGAAGCATTACCAGAAACATTACCTTGTAAACTACCATTAAAGTTTGTAGCATTAAGTGTATTGGTGGCAAAATCAAATGTTAATTGTGGATCTGTCTTACCATCAGTCATCGTCCCAGAGAAAATATTCGTTAGAACAACTCTCTCACTTCCAGTTGTAGCGGTGCTCATTGTTGCACCAGTGTTTGTTAAACCAGCACCATTACCAAAAAATCCTTCACCAGTAGCGAATGAAGCTGTTACATTTTTACCAACATTTAAATTTTCAGCGACTCCCAGTCCACCATCTATAACTAATGCACCAGTATTTGTAGTTGATGAACCTTGAGTGCTTTTAATCTTTGTTAGACCTTCAATCGTTACTTTATCATTATTTCTAACCTCACCATTAAATGTAACAGGACCATCAAATTGTGATAAAATATTTTTAGCAGAGCCACCCTCTACGAGAAGTCTTTCTTTCACTATTATTTCATCAAATACAGCACTCAAACGATTTGGATCTTCACCAGTAACTGTTGGTACAGGAATATCAAATGTTGTTTGCTGTCCACTTGCAGACGCAATCTTTGTATTTCCAATATAGAAATCACCCTTATCATTCATACCTGTGTAAACCAC
>TARA_B100000963_G_scaffold123434_1_pt1 | contig 14482 bp, 13 predicted proteins | sample TARA_B100000963 | Tara Oceans TARA_B100000963 (sample SAMEA2622097) | marine metagenome | biome: marine biome (ENVO:00000447); feature: surface water layer (ENVO:00002042); material: "saline water (ENVO:00002010), including plankton (ENVO:xxxxxxxx)" | depth 5 m | reverse complement strand
GAAAATTTACAGTACCTGATTTTATTGGTGATCGCTATTATTCAAATGCTGCAAGAACTGTTGCAATTTTTTGTGCTCTTGTTGTCTCATTCACCTATGTTGCTGGTCAAATGAGAGGGGTTGGTATTGTCTTTTCAAGATATCTAGAGGTTGATATAAACAATGGAGTTTTTATCGGAATGGGTATTGTTCTGTTTTATGCAATTTTGGGTGGTATGAAAGGAATAACCTATACACAAGTTGCTCAATATTGTGTGTTAATTTTTGCATTCATGGTACCCGCAATTTTTATATCAATACAAATGACTGGAAATCCAATTCCTCAGCTTGGTTTTGGATCTGAAACACAAGATGGAGTTTATCTCCTTGATAAGTTAAATGGATTACATAAAGAATTAGGTTTTAGTGAATATACATCGGGTGAAAAGTCAAAAATTGATGTATTTTTTATAACTGCTGCGTTAATGATTGGGACTGCTGGTTTACCTCACGTAATAGTTAGATTTTTTACTGTAAAAAAAGTTAGTGATGCGAGAAAATCTGCTGGATGGGCTCTTTTATTTATTGCTATACTTTACACAACAGCTCCTGCAATTGCAGTTTTTGCCAGAACAAATTTAATTGAAACTGTTTCAGATAAAAATTATTCTGATATGCCATCTTGGTTTAAAAAATGGGAAGAAACAGAACTTTTAAAGTTTAATGACAAAAATGAAGATGGTACTATTCAATATTTAGGAGATGAGAAATTAAATGAGTTAACCATTGATAAGGATATTATGGTAATGGCAAATCCAGAAATTGCTCAATTACCAAATTGGGTGATTGCGTTACTTGCAGCAGGTGCTCTAGCAGCAGCTCTTTCTACAGCAGCTGGGCTACTATTGGTTATTTCATCATCAATTTCCCATGACTTGATAAAAAAAATTATAAGCCCAAAACTAGTGAGAAGAAAAATTTTAAAAGAGGATATTTCAGAAAAAGGAGAATTAATTGCAGCTAGAATATCAGCTTTTTTTGCAGTTCTTCTAGCAGGTTACTTTGGCATAAATCCGCCTGATTTTGTTGCTGCTACAGTTGCGCTTGCATTTGGGTTAGCAGCAGCTTCTTTTTTTCCGGCAATTGTATTGGGAATTTTTTACAAAAGAATGAATAAAGAAGGGGCAATAAGTGGAATGATATTTGGAATTTCCTCAATGCTATATTACATGTTAAAATTTAAGTTTGGATGGTTTGGTGGTGGTAATCAAGAAGATTGGTTTATAGGCGTTTCTCCTGAGGGTTTTGGCACAATAGCGATGATCTTAAACTTTTTTGTCTCAATTTTAGTATCCAGTTTAACAAAAGAACCACCAAATCAAATTAAAAAACTTGTTGAAAATTTAAGAACACCCGATGAATAAATTGATTTTAATTATCAGATTTTCGATTATTCTTTTGGTTATCAATATTAATTCTCAAGAAACTTTTGGAGAATATTCTCAGAAAATACCCGGCACTAGTGTAGCTATAGAAATGGTAGCAATACCTGGTGGAGAATTTAAAATGGGGAGTCCTATTTATGAAAAAAATAGGTTAACTGATGAAGGACCCCAAAGAAAAGTTGTTGTTGATTCTTTTTGGATGGCAAAACATGAGACAACATGGAATTTGTTTCAACTCTACATGGATCGAGAAATTGATAAAAATCAAATTAGAGATGTTAATAATGAGGTTGCTGTGGATGTGGATGGAATAAGTTCAGCCACTACTCCATATGTTGAAATGAGTTTTGGGATGGGTACAGATGGTTATCCTGCAATTTCAATGACGCAACTTTCTGCATCAAAATTCTGTGAATGGTTATCTGCAATGACAGGTAACTATTACCGACTTCCAACAGAGGCTGAATGGGAATATGCATGCAGAGCAGGTTCTGATGGTCCATATCATTTTGATGAAAAATCAGAGAGTCTAGATGAATATGCTTGGTACAGTAAAAATAGTGGTGGTAAATATCAAAAAGTTGGAACAAAAAAACCGAATAATTTTGGGTTATATGATATGCACGGAAATGTATCTGAATGGACACTCGATCAGTATGATTCAAAAGCATACTCAAATCAATCCGATACTATTTTATATAATCCCTACAATTATGCAATAAAACTATATCCGAGAGTAGTTAAGGGGGGTTCATTTATGAATCCGGATTACAGACTCAGAAGTGCTACAAGGTTTTCATCGAATAAAGAATGGAAAAAACAAGATCCACAAATCCCAAGAAGTAGGTGGTGGCATACAGATGCTCAATTCTTAGGTTTTAGAATCGTAAGACCATTGGAAACACCAAATGAAGAAGATAAAATTAAGTATTGGATTAATTAAAATTCACTAAATTAAGGGGATGTTTCGCAGAAGATCCTTTTTAAAAAGTTCATCGCTTGTTGCAGGAGGTTTTGTACTCCCAAAACTAACTTTTAAATCAAAAAAACCAAATCAGAAGAAACTCAAGATTGCTGTTGTTGGTTGTGGAGGTAGGGGAACTGGAGCTGCTGTTCAAGCTTTAAAAGCCGATAAAAATGTCGAGCTCGTTGCTCTGGGGGATGCTTTTAGGGATCGATTGGATGCAAGTTTAAATGCAATAAAAGATGAGTTTGGTAGTGAAATGGAAATAAAAATCAAAGAAAAAAATAAGTTTGTTGGTTTCAATGCGTATAAAAAAGCAATTGATAAATCTGATGTAGTTATCTTAGCAAGTCCACCTGGATTTAGACCTGCCCATTTTGAGTATGCTATAGATAAAAACAAACATGTATTTATGGAAAAGCCTGTTGCAACAGATGCCAATGGGGTTCGGCAAGTTTTAAATTCTGCTAGAATAGCAAAAGAAAAAAATTTGAATGTTGTGGTTGGTTTGCAAAGGCGTTATCAAAAAAGTTATTTATGTGCAAAAAAACAAATTGATCGTGGTATTATTGGAAAGATAATTTCAGCTCATGTTAGGTGGAATAGTGCAGGAGTCTGGGTTAAAGAAAGAGAAATAAATCAAACTGAAATGGAGTACCAGATGAGAAACTGGTATTATTTTAATTGGCTTTGCGGTGATCACATATGTGAACAACACATTCATAATTTAGATGTGGCAAATTGGTTTTTAAATGAATACCCTCAAACGGCACAAGGAATGGGTGGAAGAGAAATTAGAACAGATAAGAAGTTTGGGGAAATATTCGATCATCATTATGTTGAATTCAAATACAAAAGTGGTGCGATTGTTTCTAGTCAATGTAGGCATCAGCCAAATACACATAGACAAGTTAATGAAACAATTATTGGAACAAAAGGAGTTTTAGAAATAAGTGGAAATGGGAACGCTGTAATTAAAAGCCACAATGGTGATACATTATTTGATTACAATCAAAGGGGTGATGCAAGTCCCTACCAAATTGAACATAATGAATTTTTCAAAACTATAAGAAATGGAAATTATATTAATGATGGAGAAAACGGAGCAAAAGCGACATTAACATCCATTATGGGAAGAATGGCTACATATACAGGAAAAGTTATTCATTGGGATGATGCAATGGAAGCAGATGATAACATGATTCCTAAGAATTTAAGTTGGAATTCAAATCCTCCTACACTTCCCGATACTAATGGATTCTATAAAATACCCAAACCAGGTTCTTACTAATCAATTATTTTGAGATATTTCTTAAAATTTATACTCATAGTTCTTTTTACATATTCATGTGAAACAATTGATGAGATTGAGAATAATCAAATTGAAATTTCATATCCGTTAGATTATTTATTTAATCACGACGGAATTAATAGGAGTTACACGTTTTATAAACCCAAAAATCTTAGAGAAGGTGCACCACTCATTTTTGTATTACATGGATATGGAAGTAATTCTAAAAATATCATGAGATACTCTCAAATGAATGATATCGCTAACAGAAATGGGTTTGCAGTTTGTTATCCTCAAGGTTCTGTAAATTATTACACCAACAGTACACACTGGAATGCAAACCTTAGACAAATGAGTAATGTAAATGATGCCGACTTCTTATCAAAACTTGCAACTTTTTTGCAAGGTGAACATAATTTGAGTAAAGAAAATACATTTGTAGGTGGAATGTCTAATGGAGGATTTATGAGTTATACACTAGCCTGTAACAAATCTAATATTTTTAGTGGAATTGCTAGTGTCACAGGCACAATGAGTGGTTTTGATTGGGTAAATTGTAACCCAGATAAACCCATACCTGTATTGCAGATTTCAGGAACCGTTGATTATGTCGTACCCATGGATGGATCAATGTCAACCGCTGGAGGTTGGGGTGGTGCACCTGAAATAAATAAAATAATTGAATATTGGTCAGATTTAAATTCATGTGATAAAAAAGAGATCGTACAAATTGCAAATGTTAATCAAAATGATAATTCATATGTTATATTAGAAAAAAACTATAATGAGAATCAATCGAACGAAGTATGGCTATATACTATTCATGGTGGTGGACATACTTGGCCAGGTGCATGGGGAAATATGGACATAAGTGCCAGTGAGGAAATTTGGTCTTTTTTTAAAAAATATCTCAAGTAAATGGGAAATTTAAATAGAAGAAAATTTATAAAAACATCATCGCTAGGGGCAATAGCAGCTTCTACGTTAAGTATTAATTGTCAAAATAACCTTAATCAATCTAATAAAGGTAAATATCTAGGAGGATTTAAAGTTAATCCTATTTCAAATATCAGAGCTGCATTTATTGGTCTTAACAGAGGAGGAACTCATTTAAAAAATTTTGCTTCTCTAAAAAATACGGAAGTTGTTGGTCTTTGTGATATACATGAATCGACTTTAAAAAGAGAGTTAGAAAGGTTATATCAAATCACAGATAACTTAAAAAATCTTAAAAACTATTGGGGATCGAAAAAAGAGTGGATGAAAATGATTGATGAGGTTAAACCTGATGTTGTTTTCATTTCTACTGATTGGGAAAGTCACACACCAATGATTAAAGAATGTATTAAAAAGGGTTGTCACGTATTCTGCGAGGTTCCTTTCTCATTGGAACTTAATGAACTGTGGGAAATAGTTAATATTTCCGAAAAATATCAGAAACACTGTATGATGCTTGAAAATGTAAATTATGGACGCGATGAATTGATGTTTTTAAATATGTGCAGAAAAGGAGTTATTGGAGAATTATTACATGGAGAGGCTGCCTACATTCATGACCTCCGCTGGCAAATGGATCACGACAAAACAAGGATGGGATCGTGGAGAACAGATTTTTACAGAGAAAAAAATGGTAATATATATCCAACACATGGTCTAGGTCCTGTTGCACAATACATGAATTTATGTAGATCAGAAGATAATTTTCATAAAATTGTTTCATACTCTAGCCCTGCTTTAGGTAGAAACCAATACTCAAAAGAAAATTTGAACGATGGTAACTCTTGGAAATATATTTCTTTTGAAAATGGAGATATCAATAACTCTATAATCAAGACAAAACTTGGAAGAACAATATTGGTTCAGTGGGATGAAACAAGTCCTAGACCATATACTAGATTAAACTTAATTCAAGGGACAAGAGGAACCCTTGCAGGTTTCCCAACTCGAGTTGCACTTGAGAATGGTTTTGAGGATATCACGAAAGACCATCACACTTGGATTCAAAATGATGATTTAATAAGGTTGTATGAGAAATACGATCATCCACTTTATAAGAAATTAAATGAAAGAACTGCAAAAAGTGGGCATGGCGGCATGGACGGAATCATGATGTATCGTATTGTGGAATGTTTACAAAAAGGGTTACCTCTAGATCAAAATGTTTATGAGGGATGTTTTTGGTCTGCAGTATCCCCACTATCAAAACAATCAATTTTGGATGATGGAAAACCACAAGAATTTCCTGATTTCACGAGGGGAAGTTGGAAAGAAACTGAGGAATTGGGAATTGTTATATAATAAAAAAGCTCTCCATTAGGAAAGCTCTTCATTGGTCTCTACAAATTCTCGATATGAGAATTCACAACAGAACAAATTTACAATTAATTTTTTAAAGGTTGGTTGTTTAGGTATATTTACCATCGATTTAAAGAGAGTATGATAACTATAAAAAGTTTAGATAAAAGCCATTCATCCGATGTTGTCAAAATACTAATTGATTCTTTTAGCAACAACTATGACAGAGAAATCAATGATTCGATTTTCTCAAGTGATGAAGTTGATGGGATAGTTGCGTTAGAAAACGAAATTGTAGTAGGTTATGCATCTATTCACTACCTAAAAAAAATCACGAGAAAGAGTGGAATAATAGAAGATGTAGTTGTGAAAGAAGATCAAAGGGGAAAGGGCATTGGTAAACTTTTAGTGAGAAATCTGATAGAAAAAGCCAAACAAAATAATTGTGATAAAATTATTTTGAGTTCAAGTGAAAAAAATCTTAAATTTTATATAAAATTAGGGTTCAAAAAAAATGAATTTGAAATGATTATGAGGATTTAATTATGTGTGGTATAGTTGGATATATTGGGGAAAAACCGACCAAAAATTTTATAATTAATGGTTTAAAAAAACTTGAATACAGAGGATATGACTCAGCAGGTGCTTTTTTGTTTAATTCTAAAAGTTATTTAAAAAAATGTAAGGGAAAGGTTGATGATTTAGAAAAGAAAATGGACGGTGACAATTTGAATTCTTATACAATTGGTATGGGCCACACAAGATGGGCTACGCATGGCATTCCAAACACCAAAAACTCACACCCACACATCTCAAACAGTGGAAAAATATTTATTGTTCACAACGGCATAATTGAAAATTATGCGTCAATAAAACAAATATTAATTGAAAAAGGGTACACTTTTCAATCTGAAACTGATACTGAGGTATTAGTTAATTTAATCGAAGAAGTAAAAAAAAGTAATCCAAAATTGAAAATTGGTCAAGCTACTCAATTTGCACTCAATCAAGTTGTTGGCGCTTTTGCAATTGTAGTTTTTGATAAAGATTCACCGAATGAGCTTGTAGTAGCTAAACTAGGAAGTCCTCTTTCTATTGGACTAAAAGGGAAAGAATTTTTCGTTGGTTCTGATCCATCACCATTTATCAAAGAAACAAATCGTTGCCTTTACTTAAACGATTATGAACTTGCGATTTTGAGTAGAAAAAAGGGTCTTACACTCAGAGATTTTAGAACAAATAGGGTAAAAGATCAAAAAATTGAAAAATTAAAGCTACAAATTGAGCAGGTAGAAAAAGGTGGATTCAAACACTTTATGCTAAAAGAAATCTTTGAACAACCAAAATCCATCAATGATTCCTTGCGAGGGAGAATTTTTTCAAGTCCACCAAAAATTAAAATATCATCAGTTAAAGAATATTGGGAAAAATTCAAAAAAAGTAACAGATTAATATTTATTTCTTGTGGAACTTCTTGGCATGCAAGCCTACTTGGTGAATATTACTTTGAAGAATTAGCTAGAATACCTGTTGAAGTTGAATATGCATCTGAATTTAGATATAGAAATCCAGTAATATATAAAGATGATATAGTTATACCTGTTTCTCAATCAGGAGAAACTGCTGATACAATAGCTGCGCTTAAATTAGCCAAAGAATTAAATGCCTTTATATATGGAATTTGTAACGTTGTAGGGTCTTCAATTGCGAGAGAAACACACACCGGTATCTACACTCATGCTGGACCTGAGATTGGAGTTGCTTCTACAAAAGCATTCACTTGTCAAACTGTTACAATGTTGATTATTGCAACTGAAATTGGATATAAGTTAAAGAAAGTCACAAAAAAACAATACAGTGAAATTATTGAAGGGGTTCAAAATCTGTCGGATCAGGTCAAAAAGATTTTAAAAAAATCTAAGAAAATTGAAGAAATTGCAAAAAATTACTCAAAATCTAAGAACTTTTTGTACCTGGGTAGAGGATATAATTTTCCGGTAGCACTTGAGGGTGCTCTAAAGTTAAAAGAGATTTCATATATCCATGCAGAGGGTTATCCTGCTGCTGAAATGAAACATGGTCCAATTGCATTGATTGATAAAAATATGCCAGTAGTTGTGGTTGCCACCAAAAAAGGGAACTACAAGAAAATTGTGAGTAATGTAATGGAAATAAAAGCTAGGGGTGGGAAAGTAATTTCAGTGGTCACAGAAGGTGATATGGAAATAAAGAAAATTTCCGATGATTTTATAGAAATTCCCGAGTCTAATGAATTAATTAGTCCCATACTTGCTAACATTCCATTGCAACTACTTTCATATTATGTAGCGGATTTCAAAGGATGCAGTATTGACCAACCAAGAAACTTAGCCAAATCTGTCACAGTGGAGTAATTTATGTTAGGTTTTTAAAATTCCTCACCGATTTCACCAATATAATCAATTTTAAATTTAATGACTAAATTCAAATATTTCTCCACTTTTTTTCCAAATCTTAACTAATCTGTATGAACCCCAGGAATTTCCATGGTCACAGGCTTCTAATTTTTTATTACTTAAAAAAAAATCTTCCATTAATGTGACGTCACCATCATCCAACTCCAAACCTGTAAGACTATATGAAAAATCTTCAAGGGTAATTTTTTTATTAGTCTCAATTTCAAAAATAGGTCCCTCACCTTTCAAAAAATTTAGGGAACCTAGACAATTCTGATATTCATCATTGTATTGTGGTTCGGCTGAAAAATAGTTGGAGCCTTCATCATTCTGATCTATGTCATGATAAGAAAACTCTAGAATTTTTTTATCATCCTCATTAAATACTTCGAATTTAATATTATCATCAATAATCATTCTTTCATTTTCTAAATCGCAATTATCGAGAAGGAATTGTTCTTCTAATTCAAAATAATCCATTTCTCCAAATTCAATATCATTTACTTGAATATCTTTAATATCAGCAAACTGATAATGACAAATATTTCCGGATAGTTTAACATAATATTTCATAAATTTTATTTTATCATTAAATAATAAATTAATATCAAGATTTTGTGTTTTGATTAATTTTCAACACCGTTGTAATCAGTATCTTTATAAAGTATTTTTCCGTCCTGATCATAAATAACAACATACTCAATATTGAAATCACCTTCATGAAATTCTACTTCCATCTCAGGTGTAAAAGTGTCAGGTTCTTCTAAACCTTCGTCCAGGAATGTAAAAATATCGTCGAGTGTATTCACATGGTCCTCATCTTGGTCAATATCACAATAAAGTTTTATATCCTTATCGTAATAATGAACTTCCCATTTCACAGTAAACTTCATAATATTGAATTACCTTTTTCCACAAGGGTGATTTTAGTATTATATTTAAATTTAGTTAAAAAATTTTGAAACAATTATTGATAATCTTTTTGGCAATATTTTCTAGTTTGAGTAATGCTCAAATTGAACGATTCAAACTTATAAAGAGCGATAATAACTACAAACTAATATCTCCAGACGGTAACCCTTTTTTTTCGATAGGCATTACACATACTCAGGTACTTAATTATCCCAATCCAATGGATATTTTTATTAGGAAATATCAAAATAATTGGTCTGTGGCATCAAAGGAAGTATATAAAAATCTTGTTTCATGGGAATTTAATACTGCTGGTTACGGAGCTCCAAAAGAATTAAGAAAATTAATCCCCTTCATGATGCCATCCCAACCGCTAGTTCAAAATTCATCATGGTTAGAAAAAAAGAAATTTTCTTTCTTGGATATTTTTGACAAAAACATAAAAAAGGAAATATTGAATAAAATCAAAAATATGACGAGTGAAAAAGATAATCCTAACTTAATAGGATATTTTTGGACAGATATGCCCATGTGGAATTTGAAAAAATCAAAAGAAAAGTTTGGTTTTAATTGGGTAGATTACATGAAAAATCTTCCTGAAAATTCCGCAGGGAGAACACGTTATGAAAAGTTTAAAAATGAACCTTTAATTGATGATTCGCTAACTTTTGAAGAGAATTTTTTGAAGCTAATTGCAAAAGAATATTACAAACTCATTGGTGAGGAAACAAAAAGATTAGATCCTGGTACTCTTATTTTTGGTGAAAGATATGCAATGCACAGGGTTCCTATATATATTTTAGAAGAAGCCCTACCCTACATTGATGTTGTATCAATTCAACCACATGATTGTGATTTTAATGAAAATTATTTTAGAAAAATACACCAGATTAGTGGAAAACCAATTTTAATCTGCGATCATCAATGTAGTTTTCCAACTGAAAAATATAGGTATACAATGTGGAAGCAATTAGACAATCAAAGTGATGTTGCGAATAAGTATGCCAAGTATATTACAGATGTGGTAAATGAACCCTACTTAATTGGATATCACCGCTGTCAGTATATTGATCGATTTGAACCAACAAATAATCTATTAAAACAAGGAATGATAATGGAAAGTGGAGAGGCTTACGAACCCCATGCATCGATAATCACAAATTCTAACAAAAGGGTGAAAGATATTTTTAAAGAAACCCGAAACTAATTTTTTAAAAATCTATTTCAACACCAAAAGTCAACTCAGTATCGGACTTTAATATCTCCACATATGGTTTTGAATGGTACCTATATTTAAGGTTTAAATAGATTGGAAATGAGGTGAAATCAAAATATAATCTTGGTTCTATAAATAGTCTTCGATCGTTTAAATCTTCAGTGTTAATTTGATAATAAATACTTGTGTTAAGTAAAATTTTTTCCGTGATTGAAAAATTTGAAAAACTACTTAAACTATATCGATAATTATACTTTTCAATTTGAGATAAATTTTCTGCTTCGTAAAGTTCATCTTCATAAAATAGACCGAGAGAAAAATCAAAATAATTAGTTTGTTTTTCTTTTATCCTGATTCTGTATCCTGCACCCATTAAATAACGGTGGAGAAGCTTTAGTGATTTAACATTTTGTCCCTGAACAAATATAAACGCAGAGTTCTTTTTATAAAACTTATTTAACCTTATTTGACTAACCCAATCATCAGCCAAAACTTCTTTATCCTCTGAAATATATTCATAACCGAAAGAAAATCTAAGTAAACTATTATTAATTTTTTTTCCAATAGATAATGAATTATTCAATTGACCAAATTCAATATTTCCAAAATTTACATTACCCTCAATATTTAATTTAAATGCAAATGTGCTGTCTATTTCCTTTAGTAAAGCCTCTGTATTAATAATTGTTTGGCCAAAAGAATTTGAAAAGGAAAAAGAGATTAAAAGCAATAAAAGAATTTGTTTTTTCATACTTAAAACTAATAAAAGATTTATGGTAATTCAAAAAACCAATCGATTCCATAATATATTAACACACCTACAACAAAAAATCTTATAGATTTTCCAATGAGCATCCATAGTGACACCTTGAATGCATCCACTTTAAATACACCTAAAGCCAGAGATAAAATATCCCCTCCAAGTGGAAGCCAAGTAAAAAAGGCAGCAATACTCCCCCATTTATCAATTTTTTCTTTGAATGAGTAAACTTTTTCTTTTTTTATCCTAAAATATTTTTCGATTTTTTTCCAATCCCCAATCCTGCCAATGTAGTAGGTTGTTACTCCGCCCAACCAGTTTCCCATACAAGCAATGAAAATACAGAGCTCAAGATTAAATCCTTTTGCAATCAGTAGTAATAAGACAACTTCAGGACTAAAAGGAATTAATGTTGCTGTTAAAAAACATGCGATAAATAAACCCAAATAACCAAGCTCAACAAAGTAATCCATAATTAGTGTAAATCTATTATATTTATAAAATCTGTGAGTGATATAGCAAAAAATCTTTTTGAAAAAAACAAAACCAAATATTTAGAGGGGGATTCTAGTGTTGAGGAATTAATAAATCGATATAATGAAGATCATGGACTAGAGTTAGATGAAGGATCTCTTTGGGATAAGAAATTTATTTCTGCTTATTTTCTTATTCTGAATCCTGACCATGAAAATTATGATTATGAATTAACAAAACTTGAAACTGATCATGCTGCAGCATCTATTCATTTTAGTGAAGCAGTCCATATGGGCTTTATCGATCCTGAGGGCGAGGTATGTAGAACTATTCTGATGAAGGAGGATTTAGATTTATTTGAGCTGAACCAGATAATGCCCAGCATTATCTTTGATTCATACAAAATAAAATAGTTAATATTTTACATGTTGAACCTTCCATCTAACATTTGTTTTTGACAACATTTTCTCTGCAGCTTTGATATTTTTTATTGAGTCATCAACATAGTATATATCATTATATCCCTCATTATCTATTTTATCTTTTATCCAATCAGCTTTATCTTGAGGGTCATTAGATGCCAATGCAGTAACATAAATTTTTGAAATGTCAATGTCAATTTCACTTAAATATTTTCTAATTGGTTTATAAGTTGATCTAGCAGTAAGAATATATATTCCCCCACTGCCTTTATTTAACATTCTTCTAAGAACTTTTGTCACTTGTTTAATTTCCCTAGGGTTTTTTACTTTTTGAAAATCAGAAAAATCAAAAACATCTCCTTTTTTTTCATCATAAATGGCATACTGTCCTGGTGTTAACTTAAGTTGTGAGTCACCATTATTTACATAAACAAAAGAATCTGTTTTAACCAGGGTATCATCAAAATCGAAAATTCTTAATCTTTTAAAACTCATTATCTACTGATTAGAAAAACCATGAATTTTAATTTCACAGGCAAAAAACTCATAAATCATTACCATTGCTAAAGTATCTAGTTCACAATATTTAAGTAAAGATTGTTTGATTATAGTTCTTTCTTGTTTTGACATGTCTTGATATTGAATCTTAGCATAGGCAGTTAAAGCATCTCCACCATTATTTAATTTATTAATATCACCAACAGGATTTTCAATTTTTGAAAAATCTGGAGCAGGCAATGAACTGTATGGATCTAAATTTCCATCTTTTATCCAAACATGATTACCTGAGAAGTTTAATGATGTAAGATTAATTTCACTAATTGGTTTCGAGTATTTTTTATTTACAAATTCACAAATTTTTATAACGGCAGGGAGAACAACTTTGATGGAATTTGAACCTTTCATGTACGAATCATAAAAATATTTCTTTACTAGGTCACACATATCAATCATATCCCTGTCCCCTTTCCGGATTAGTTCATTATTTTCTTTTTTATTTGTTATTGTCTTAATGAAATCCATCAACTCATCTTTATCTTTTTCTTCTGAGTCTATCAATTGATCATAGATTGCATTTAAAATTGAGTTTTCATGAGTAGCATATTTAAAAACTGAACCATTATCATTTTCTAAATCTTTTTTCAATGATCTTACAAACTCATAATTAGGAAACTTACCAGGCTCTGCATTAATATATTCCGATTTATGTTCAATATTTCCATTGGAATATACAATATGATGAGAATACTGAAATGCAATTTGTTCATATGGATGTCTACCTTTTGTGAAGGGCAGTGCTGATGTGCAAGTTTCAAAGTCTATGAAATGTAATGGAAATTTCCATTTCATCATTTTGTCTTTTAAATTTTCAGCGTCCAAGTAAAAGTCAACTGATTTGCCACGGCTTTCATCAACTCTTTTTTCAACTTGTAACCACTGTCTATTTTTGATACTTAAATGAGTGTCAGTTGGGTCATCAAAATCATTCTTACTTAATTGATCTAAAAAAAATATATTTGATTTGAATAATTTTTTTTGATTTCTAAATAGCCATATTTCATATATATTTGGACGATTTTCATCCTGATCACTAATATTAAATTGCTCCATCCAGCATTCCCTACAAACATGACCATTATAGTTTTTCCAATTGATTTCTTTTTCATTGGTATATAAATATGTAAAATTATCAAGTAATTCAAGGAATGATAAACCATGAATTTTATGATTATTTTTTTTAATAATGTCGTCAATCAATTGGCTAAGATTTCTTGGTTCCATGATTGGATTTCCAGTTTCTTTAAGTGAATGTACTTTTCGCCTTATTCCAGTCCTAATATTGGGGTCATTTGTAATTTGAAAAAGTTGATTTAAACCATCAATACTTGCTTTTTTAGATTTGTCGGCAAGCATCAAATATGATTCTATTTTACACTCCGGATAATTTTTTTCTACCACATACTTTTGAAATGCCAAGTCAAACAAATAAGTCCTCCACTCAGGTCTAATACTGCCAGATTTGGTTTTAAAAATATCTTCCGATGTTGAATCGAAAGATTTTGCTTTAACCTCTATAACTTTTATGACATTATCTTCTTTTACTAAGATATCAGTTCGTATAAAAAGATTATCGTGTAAAAAAGCTGCTTCATAAATAATAGAATTCGTGTTATTTAATAAGCCCTTTGTTTTTTCTAATGAATTAGCATAATCACGATCTTCTACTAAAACTCCAGGGCTGTAATGCAATCTGGATAATTCTTCAGCCTGAAACCCACCATCAGCTAA
>TARA_B100000963_G_scaffold7183_1_pt1 | contig 14486 bp, 14 predicted proteins | sample TARA_B100000963 | Tara Oceans TARA_B100000963 (sample SAMEA2622097) | marine metagenome | biome: marine biome (ENVO:00000447); feature: surface water layer (ENVO:00002042); material: "saline water (ENVO:00002010), including plankton (ENVO:xxxxxxxx)" | depth 5 m | reverse complement strand
GTAGTCCTAGAATTCGAGCGGGAAGAAGGTCCAGACAAGCTAGTTTTTCACATACATGATGAGGGAAATGGCTTTGATTATAATGGCTTACCTGACCCCACGCATCCTGACAATCTGATGGTTGTGGGTGGCCGCGGGGTGTTTTTAATTAAACAATTAGCGGACTGGGTGGTCTTCAGCAATGATGGATCAACCATTGAGCTTCAATTTAGGCTATAATATTGAGCTATGATTGTGCGTGTATTACGCGACGGCAATCCAGAGTTCTCGATAACAGTTCGAGAGGTAAGAGATGCGTTAGCTATTTTTTGTCAATATTACGAGCTATCCATCCGAGGAATTGATGTTGTTTTAACGGACAGCGCCAGCCAAATACGACACAACACTTACTTACTCAACCATCAGTACGATACTGACGTTATAACCCAAGAAAGGGAAACACCAATGGGTAGACACTTAGAGTTATATATTAATGGTACGGAGGTTTTCCTAGAAAACAATGAAACCTCCCAGTCTTATATACTTCGTATGGTTTTTCATGGCTTGCTTCATGTAGTGGGCCTTACCGATGGGAGTGATATAGAGAAGAGATCAATGCACTTAGAGGAAAACCGGTTGCTTCATTTGTTCCACGTGGAACACAAACCATAATAAATATGATGGATAAGTATGATGTTATTGTTGTGGGTGGTGGTCACGCTGGGTGTGAGGCTTCAAGAATTTCCGCTCGATTAGGTGCTAAAACACTCCTGATAACCATGAACATGCAAGCCATTGGTCAGATGTCATGTAATCCTGCAATGGGCGGGGTTGCTAAAGGTCAAATTGTTCGTGAAATAGATGCTTTGGGGGGATTTTCGGGGAAAGTTGCTGATCGTTCTATGCTTCATTTTCGAATGTTGAACAGATCAAAAGGGCCCGCCATGCATAGCCCTAGAACACAAAACGACCGTCACCTATTTGCGAGGATTTGGAGGACAGAGCTAGAAAACACTAGCAATCTTAATTTCTGGCAGGACGAAGTTGTTGGTTTGCAAAAAGAAAATAAAAAGGTTACGGGAGTTATGTGTCGGTCCGGCCTGATTATTCATGCAAAAAAAGTTGTTATTACTGGAGGAACCTTTCTTGGTGGCGTAATCCACGTAGGGGAGGAACAAAGAAAATCTGGCCGAGCAGGAGAATCAGCTTCAGTCGGCCTGAGTGCCCAATTGCGCGATTGGGGTTTTGTTACGGGAAGAATGAAAACAGGTACCCCACCAAGAATAGATGGACGAACCGTGGATTATGCTTCTATGGAAATACAGCCAAGTGAAGAGCCAATTGAGGTTTTTTCTTATGGAGTAAGCGAATTATTTCAAGAAAGGAGGCATTGTTATATAACCTATACCAATCTTAAAACGCACGATGTTTTGCGAAGGGACTTTAGTAAATCGCCCATGTTTTCTGGTAGAATCGAAGGTAGGGGCCCACGATATTGTCCATCTATAGAGGACAAAATCGACCGCTTTAGCGAAAGAGACCGTCATCAAATTTTTGTTGAACCAGAAGGTATTAATACAGTGGAAACTTATTTGAATGGTTTTTCAACATCACTTCCATTCTCTACTCAGATTGAGGCCCTACACACGATTCCTGGCCTAGAAAAGGCAAAAATGTTCCGTCCAGGCTATGCCATTGAGTATGATTATTTTCCACCTAACCAGATAAACCAAACACTAGAAACACGTGCTATTAGCGGGCTCTATTTTGCGGGTCAAATTAACGGAACAACGGGTTATGAGGAAGCCGCATGTCAGGGTCTTATGGCCGGAATTAATGCGGCGCTGAGCGTATTTGGACAATCTTCTCTTATCCTTGAACGATCAGAGGCATATATTGGGGTTCTTATTAATGATCTTGTATTCAAAGGCACCAATGAACCCTACAGAATGTTTACTTCACGTGCCGAATTCAGGCTTTCGTTGCGTCAGGACAATGCCGATATGCGACTTATGCCCTTGGCAAATAAGTATAACCTTCTCGGTAAAGAAGGTTCTGAGTTATTTGAGAAAAAAACACAGTTTATAAAAGAATATAAGAACTGTATTTACAAAACTTCGATACGCCCTGAAAACATAAACCCACTACTCCTTGAACGGGGGCAAGACCCAATAAGGCAAAGCGTGAAACTAGAAAAGATTTTGGCAAGGCCAGGCATAAGCACACAAGACTTAGTGTCGCGCTGTAATGAACTATCATTGCTCGTGGAAGGAAAACGCCCTCATTTTATTCAGACGGCGGAAATCGAGCATAAATATTTGGGATATATAGCAAGAGAGGCGGACAATGTAAAGCGATTACAAAGCTTAGCAAAGGTAAAAATAAAGTCTACGGCTAATTTTGATGACATGCCATCTCTTTCGAAAGAGGCAAGGGAAAAGCTCAAACAATTCAAACCGTCTACGCTAGGAGAGGCGCAGCAAATTAGCGGAGTGTCGGCAAGTGATATTACAGCACTATCAATCTACCTAACCTAGAGTTATGCTTTTTCGCGCGATTAGACTTTTTGCGATGACTTGTTTTCTATTCATGTTGTCGCAGTGTGCCAACCCATTTGCCCCCACAGGCGGACCCAAGGATACCTCACCACCGATTGCTCTGGTTTCCCCTAAGGACACCATAGTGAATTATGCAGGAGAGAGGTTGATCTGGGCCTTTGATGAATACATTCAGCCAATACAGAAACAAAACATACACATTCTTCCAGAAGCTCCTATATCTATTAAACAGCGCGGACGTTCTGTTATTCTTTCTATAGATGAGATCACAAGAGGGGTAGCTTATAATTTGCTTGTAAAGGATGCTATAAAGGATTATAATGAGGGAAATATATTCCCCCCTCAGTCGCTTTGGATTACAACATATGGTGTTCTTCCTAGTAATTCGATATTGTATTCTACCACGATACTACCACCGAATCGAAATCTAACAACCTTTTCTGCATCTATACAAAGCGACAATCCAACCCTAATCTATTCACTGCTTGAAAAAGATAGATTAGAGGGCCGTTTAGATCATTTACAGACGTCATGGGATTATACGTACAAATGGTATTGGGACACAAACTCAAACGGAACGGTGGACTCTTTTGAGCGCCACATTCAGCTATCCCTTTCTTTTGACGGGAGCAATGAAATAATTATTCATTCACCCCTTAGAAAACCTGTAGGTATTGATAGCCTAACTGAAGATTTTTTTACGATATTTCCCAAACCTGATCAGTATACCTGGGATTCTATTGTGGAGGCAAAAGGATTTACCTTTTCAACGTATGATTGGGGACATGATACGGTGTATGCTAGCACAAAGGATGTAAAAAGCAGTTTGGTGGTTGACTCGAGCCAGCGACTGATTTTGGCCTCTTTAAACGGTACACACAGTTCTGATACATTGCAGGCGCTAATTTTAGTCGCCGACACAACTTTAGACGACAAAAATGACACAAATCGGAGCGTTCAGGATATCCTTTATTTGCCTTCTATACCTTCTAGGGACTTGGATTCGCTTAATCATTACGAGGGTTCGCTCAGTGTACACACCGGATTATATTTTGTGACTTTTTCCTTACCAAGTGATACCATCACCATATCAGACAACTTAAATATTGAGGTGTTTAACGATGATGGAGCAATCTTATTCAGTGATCTCTATAGAGAAGGGGGTATATATTCGTTTTACGGAGAACCAAGCTATGCTATATTTACTTCTAGCGAAGAGAACAACAAGGTTTTATTTTATGTGGACAGAATAGATGTGCAACAGGACTTTTTGGTTACTGAAATTCTACAAAGCACAGAAACTATAAAATTTATAAATGATTGAAAACCAAGAACTTGTAAAAAGATATGGTCGTCGAATTGTTGTTGACAAGGTAAGCTTTTGTGTAGATAAGGGTGAGGTTGTAGGCCTTTTGGGTCCCAACGGTGCGGGCAAGACGACCACCTTTAATATGATTGTTGGACTGGTAAAACCCGATCAGGGAAAGGTAGAGCTTAACACGATAGATATTACCACAAAGCCCATGTACAAAAGGGCGAGGATGGGTATAACCTACTTGCCCCAAGAAGCGTCTGTGTATAGGCATCTATCTGTAGAAGACAACATAATGGCAGTTATGGAATTTCATGTCAAATCAAGCAAGGAGCGCAAGGCAAAGTGTGAAGAATTGATTAAAGAGTTTGATTTATTCCAGGTGCGAAAGACAAAAGGGGGTCTTCTTTCGGGAGGGGAGAGACGCAGGACCGAGATAGCACGAGCACTAGCTAGCAACCCATCATATGTTTTGCTCGATGAACCGTTTGCCGGGATTGATCCGATTGCTGTCGAAGCGATTCAGCGAATTGTGGTCAAACTTAAATCTTTAGGTCTTGGGGTGCTCATTACGGACCACAATGTTCAGGAGACACTGAATATCGTCGATCGGGCGTATTTAATGCACGAGGGAAAAGTGTTTGCTGAGGGAAGCCCACAACAATTAGCCGAGAACCCCTTGGCGAAAAAAATCTATTTGGGAGATCGCTTTGAGCTTCGTAAAGGCTGATTTATAACTCCCGTTCCATAGAATAGTCTGCAAGAAGAACAAGGCTATTTAACGCATCGCTTGGCTCAAGAAGACGTAAAGCGTCCTTAGCTTTTTTTGCAAAGGCCAACATCTCTTCCTTGCTTGCTTCAATAGCCCCCGATTTCTTTACGTATTCAATGGTTTTTTTTCGGGCCATACTTTTAGTTCTGCTTAAGCGTGCCTGTTTTTCAAGCCAATGGCGGTCGCTAGGTGCGGCAAGTTCATGAGCCAATATAAGAGGAAGGGTTTTCTTTCCTTCCCTAAGATCATTGCCGCGCGGTTTTCCTACTTCAGCCTCTCCAAAATCAAAAAGATCGTCCTTTATTTGAAACGCCATTCCAAGATTAAGCCCATATTTATAAAGAGCTTGTCGAATGTTTTCATGGTCTTCATGCTCCGCACTGTGAGTACCAATTGCACATGCCGCGGCTAAGAGTGCTGCGGTCTTCTTTTCAATCACATTAAAATATACCTCTTTGTTGTATCGCTCTACGCGAGAGCGCTCGAGTTGTATTAGCTCTCCTTTGCTCATTTCTTCCACCGCGAGCGACAACTCTTTTAGCATGGAATAGGCTTCATGGTCTACAGCTATCTTTAATCCTGCGCCAAGAAGATAATCACCAACCAATATAGAGACCTTGCTCTTCCAAAGCGCCGGTACAGAAAACACGTGTCTCCTGTGTTCTGCATGGTCAACAACATCATCATGGATAAGTGTGGCAGAGTGAAGAATTTCTACAAGTGCTGCTCCAATATGCGCCTTATCTGAAACAACGCCATGGGAAGCTTGGGCGCTGAGCAATACAAAAATTGGCCGAAGCTGCTTTCCTTTATTCTTAATCATGTAGCGCAACACTCTATTAAGCAAAGGGGCATCGCTTGATATAATAGACTCAAAAACAGCTTGGAATTTTTCTAGATCTGCTTCTATCGGGCGCCGGATGTCGAGGATGGTTTGGTTTTTCAAAACACCGTTTATGTTAAAATTTAAAACAACGCCCTATAAATGAAACTAGTATAGACGTTTACTAGTATATAAAGGTACAATGTGTAGACTTTTTAAACGTGTAGTAAATGATAATCTCAACAAAACGTTGGGCCTGCTTTATTAGTGTAGCCCTTCTATTAACGGCGCCTGTTAATCTTAGTGCACAACACGAGGTCGGCGTAAAACTTCATACTATAAATTTTATGGGTGATTTTGGTGGAGGAGGTGGCCTGGGAACGGTTTTTCTTAAAGATGTAAATGTTGAAGCGACCACTATGGGGTTTTCCTTTGAGCATAAGCGTCATTTTGCCAAGGTCTTATCTTGGAAAAATGGTATTGGCGCCTTTTCAATCCACAGCAATGATCAATATACTCGTAACCCTTTTCGAAACGAAAGGGACCTAAGCATGAAGGGATCCCTTCTGGAACTTACCACAGGACTAGAGGTGGATATCTTTCCAATGCTTTATTGTGTAAAACAATCGTCTGTGACTCCATATTTTGGAATAAGCGCAGGCGCGGCAATGTCAAATGTTGGTGTTCTCCAAAATACGCACAATGAAGAAAAGTGGGAGTTAGAACAAGAATATCTCACAGAAAGAACTCGGCAAATTGCTCCTATTTTTCCTATGTATATAGGCATAAAAGCAAAGTTTGGCCCAAGCTGGGTGTTTTCCTCAGAGTTAAACTATAGACAGATAATTGGTGACAATTTAGATGGCTACGTGCGACAACAAGGTGATACGTATTTTTCGCTATCTGTGGGCATTGCCTATGCGATATGCAGTCCTGCGTTTAGCCCTATTCGCTGTCCGCGTTTTTAAGCATCGGAGGAATGGTATTGTCTTGGACCCATGCTAATAGTTCTTGTGGTCCAAGCATTGGAACACCCAAATCGCGTGCCTTGTCGGCCTTGCTTCCCGCCTTTTCCCCAACAAAAACAACGCTGGTGTTTTTGCTAACACTACCACTAACTATTCCGCCATGTATTTCGATAAATTCTTTGATTTCGTTACGTGATGCAAAATTGAAGCTTCCAGTAACAACTACACGCTTGGATGCAAGTAGCTCAGAAGATACACTCTCTGGGTTGCTTGCATTTTTATTGTCAAAGCAGGCACTAAGCTCCTTTAGTTCCTGAGAAGAATTTAGATCGCTAGAAAAATCTATTATTGATTGGCTAACCTTTTCTCCCACATCGTGTATTTCAACAAGCCGGTCAAGGGTCAGAAAGGATAACTCCTCAAGTGTACGGAGCTTTAAATGTTTAATAATAGCCTTGGCTGTTTGAGGGCCGACAAGGGGAATCCCAAGAGAGACAATTTGGCGCCAAAGACTTTGTTTCCGGCTCGATTCAATGGCGGCGATTAACTTGTCGATGGATTTAGGACCAAGCCCCTCTAACACAATCAATTCTTCTCGCCGTGCGTGTAAGCAAAAAATGTCTACTCGGGAATTAACAAAGCCCTTTTCATAGAAAAGTTTCATGATTTCTCGGCCAAAGCCGTCAACATCAAGTGCGGCCTTTGAAACGAAGTATTGAAGCTGCTCTAACTTCTTTGCTTTACAATGTGCATTAGGGCACAGCCAGGCGGCGGATTCTTCTTCACGAATAATTGGACTATTACAAGCTGGGCAATCTTCTGGAAATTCAACTCGCCTACCCCGGCCTTTGCTGGCCGACCATGAATCTTTAATGTAAGGGATTACATCACCGGCCCGCACCACGAGCACGGTATCCCCTATATGAAGGTTTAATCGGTCGATAAAATCTTGGTTGTGAAGTGAAATATTCCGCACAATAACCCCGTGTAGCGGAGCGGGCTGAATTTTCGCTACAGGAGTAAGCACTCCTGTTCTGCCCACCTGAAAGTCCACCGCCTCTAGGACGCTTTCAACAGAGGCAGCCGTAAACTTAAATGCCGTTGCCCACTTGGGGTGATGGCCAGTAGACCCTATAAGGGTGTGCAGACTAGTATTATTTACCTTGATAACCAGCCCATCAATCTCAATAGGAAACTGTTCTCTTTTGTTTTTCCAATTGTCAACCACCTCTTGCAATGATTCCACGGAGTTGCTGGTTTTTATATAAGGATGTGTTGTCGGAAGTCCAATTGAGGAGAGGATTTCCATTTGTTTACTGTGGTCTTTGTCTAGCTTTTTGGCAGGATCTTGATTGTCACAATGCACACACTGAAAAAAAACGACCTCGAGGGGTCGAGATCGAACGGTTTGTGCGTCTTTTAGCCGAAGGGAGCCCGACGCGGTATTTCTACTGTTTTGAAATGGATCCAAGCCCTCTTTTAATCGTGATTTATTGAGTTGGGTAAACTCGGCCTTACGAATATATATTTCACCTCTAAATTCGGCACGAGATATACCAAAACGGCTTAGCGGAAGATGCAAGGGTAGGTTTCGCAACGTTTTCACGTTGTTTGTTACATCTTCTCCTGTTTCACCATTACCCCTTGTAACGGCCTGCACAAAGATATCATTTGCATAATGGACAGCGATGCTAACCCCATCAAATTTTGGCTCGACCACATAATCGGTTTGCTGTTCACCCGTTTCTTCAGTGAAACGTTTAAGATCGTATTCGTCAAAGGCATTGGATAAAGAAAGCATGGGGTGATCGTGCCGAACTTTCTGAAACGAGGTAGTCAGGTTTTCGGTAAGCTTTTGGCTCGGCGAGTCAGCGAGCTGTTCTTCTTTTAACGGAAGCTGTTCTTCCCAAGCTATAAGTTGTTTAAAAAGTGCATCATAGAGCTGGTCGTTAATTACACTTTTGGATTCGACATAATATTCTCGGTTAAGTTCACTTATAAGCTTTTTCAGGTCATTATAATCTTGTACGGAAGGATTGGCTATGGCAAGGAGGCTATTTGTTCTTTGAAGCGGACCCATCACATATCCTTATTTAGCAATCGTTAAAATAGCATTAATTTTTTCTGCTAAATCATAGTCTTTTTCTGTGATTACATTTCCTTGGTCATGCGTTGTAAGCATTAAAGAAACTTCATTATATGTATTTGTAATAGTAGGGTGGTGATTGCTTTGTTCGGCAAGGAGTCCAACACGCACAATAAATGCTAATGCCTCGTTAAAGTCTTCGAAGCGTTCTGTAAGAACAAGCGCGTTGTTCTCTTTTTTCCATCCGTTAATTATGCGGTCCAATCCCATGTGTCAAGTGATTTAAGTGCTTCAACAAGAAGGTCGATGCCCCCAAGAATATCACCACTATGGGCCATCTCTATAACTTGGTGAATATGTCTTGTTGGAAAAGATATGGCACCGGCTATTGTTCCGTCTTTAGACATTCGCTGCATTCCCGCCGTATCTGTTCCGCCTCCTGTAAGAATTTCTAATTGGTAGGTTAGGCCAGCTTTTTTGCAGACACTTTTCATAAAGGCGACCATTCGTCGATCACTGATTACAGAGGTATCCATGACCTTTATTGCAACCCCCTTACCCATGGCGGTTACATACTCGTGGGGTAGTGCGCCGGGCAGATCATAGGCAATGGTGGTGTCTAGGCCAAAGCTAAAGCTAGGGTTAATGTGATGTGCGGCAACAATGGCTCCACGAAGACCGACCTCTTCCTGTACCGTAAACACACCGTACACGTCGTAAGGAACAACTTGACCATTAAGTTTTTCAAGAGCCTCAACGAGTGCAAAAACCGACACGCGATTATCAATGGACTTACAGTTTATACAATCACCCATGGTGATTAAATCACGTTCTCTTGTGATGGCATCACCTACTGATATTAATTTGTGTACTGTTTCGCTCGGAAGCCCAGTATCAATAAAGAAATCAGATAGTTTAGGGGCTTTGCCTCGTTCTTCGGGAGACATAACGTGGATGGGCTTAGACCCCATAACCCCAATTACATCTTCTTTTCCATGAATAATAACACGCTGGGCTGTTAATGTTTTAGGATCAAACCCACCAAGCGGGTGAAAAAATATAAAGCCCTTATCGTCTATATGTTTAACAATAAAACCGATCTCATCCATGTGTGCTGCAATCATGGCTCTTTTTTCAGAGGAACTACCCTTTTTTACAGCAATAAGGTTTCCCATTCCATCTTCATATAGTTCATCGCAGTAAGGGGTCACCAAACCTTTAACATGGTCTCTAATTCCTTTTTCAAACCCAGGTGCTCCTGGGATCTTACAAATTTTGGCAAGGCGCTGAACGTTTAATTTTTTAATACTCATTGGATAAACTTTTCTGTTTTATTGCACCTTGGTTATTTTAATCGTATTGGTGCGACCCTTTATATAAAAAGGCATACTGGCAAGGTTAACTACCAGATCTTCGGGGGCAACAAAGTTGTGGAGCATTAAGATATCAATAACCGCTTCAATGGTTTCATCCGTACCAGAGTTTCCATCGTAATAAAATGCATGGACGCCAAACAGAAGATTAAGGGTGTTTAAGAGTGGACGATTGTCTGTAAAAATGTATACAGGGGCCACAGGGCGGGTGCTAGCAATCATAAACGCGGTATATCCGGATTTGGTCATTCCGATAATTGCTTTTGCTTCTACCTGTTGTGCCAAATGACACGCCGCATTACAGAGAGCATCAGACTCGTAGCTCTCTGACGTCGCACTTGCCTGCCGTGTTTTGTTAAAGATATGCCCGCGTGCTTCTATGCTATCCAAGATGGCGCGCATTGTTTGTACTGTTTTTACAGGGTATTTTCCAACAGAGGTCTCTCCACTAAGCATAACGGCATCTGCTCCGTCTAAAATGGCATTAGCAACATCATTGATTTCTGCTCGTGTGGGAACTGGACTTTCAATCATTGATTCCATCATGTGGGTGGCCACAATAACAGGCTTGGCATGGCGAATACAGGTCTGAATAATATTTTTTTGAGCCAAGGGGACCTGTTCTTGTGGAATTTCTACTCCCAAATCTCCCCTAGCCACCATAACCCCGTCGCTTGCCTTCACAATTTCTTCTATATTTTGTAATGCCTCGGGCTTTTCCATCTTAGCAATTACTTTAATAAAGGAGTTAAGCTCACCAAGGCGTTTTTTAAGCCCAATGAGATCATTTGCATTGCGGACAAAGGAGAGAGCCACCCAGTTAACTTCTTGTTCCATAGCAAAGACCAAATCTTCTTCGTCTTTTTCTGTTAATGTTGGCACAGAAAGTTTTGAGTCAGGGAAGTTTACTCCTTTTCGGGAGGTTAAAACGCCACCCTCAATGATGTCACAAAGTATACCATCCCCTCTTTTTTCAATCGCTCGTATTTCCACACGGCCATCATTGATTAAGATGCGCTCACCAGGGAGAATATCTTTCAAAAGCGTTGGATACCTTACCGTTAAGTTTTGAATGGTACAGGGTGCTTCGTTGGGGTGTATGACTACCTGCTCTCCGGTGATTAACTCTATGGAACCATCTACCTCACCGATTCTAATTTTTGGTCCCTGGAGGTCACCCAAGATGGCCACATGGCTTCCTAGTTTTTGATTAAGCTTTCGGACTGTTGCCATTCCTTCTTTGTGGAAGCTACGGTCCCCGTGGCTAAAGTTAAAGCGCACAACGCTTAAGCCAGATAATATTAATTCTTCAAGAATAGCCTCGTCAGCAATAGAAGGGCCGTAAGTGGCCACAATTTTAGCCTTTGTTATAGGGATTGTTTTCATGGTTGGTTTTTGCAATTATGTTTTGTAGAAGAGGATACTGACTGACCTCCCCAAGTCCCTTAATCATTGCGATATTATCAGTTGTTTTTAGTTGATTAACACACGTTTTAATCAAAGTTGGATCTTGAAATTGAAAATATAAAACAAAATCAAAAGGCTTAGCAAAGTCGAGTAAAAACTGGCGATGTCTCTTATTGGTCAACAAATAAATTCCGCGTTGTGCTTGAAAGTCAAATTGTCCAAATATGGTGTATGGTATGCTGTTTAGCTCCCCGGGATGCTCGTCTTTTAATCGAAGCACCTCGCAATGCCAAATGCAGTTAAGGTGAAAAGCGATTTGGTAGTCTGGCAAAGCAGAGCTTATTCCATAAACATCGTTCTCTGTCATATCCCACAAATGTTTTTAGGAATTAATTTTGTTTTTCTAAAAACCACGTATTTTTGACCAAAATTTAAAATTATGTCAGCAGTTAAAGATAGAGTAATTCAAATCATTGTTGAAAAACTAGGTGTAGATGCGAGCGAAGTTACAGAGCAAGCGAGCTTCACTAAAGATTTAAATGCAGACTCCCTTGATACAGTAGAATTAATCATGGAGTTTGAAAAGGAATTTAACATCTCTATTCCAGATGAGCAGGCAGAGAGCATTGCTACTGTGAATGATGCAATCCAGTATCTGGAAGCAAACGCTAAATGATCCAACACCCAAACTCCATGAGAGTTGTCGTTACGGGGGTGGGCGTAGTCTCACCCATAGGAAACGACTACGCCGCATTTGCCGATAATCTATTGTCAGGCACCTCGGGGGCTGCTCCAATATCGCTTTTCGATGCGGAAAAGTTCCCAACACGATTTGCTTGTGAAGTCAAGGATTTCAATGCTACAGATTTTATTGACCCCAAGTTGTCTAAGCGAATGGATCGCTTTACTCATCTCGGTATTGTGGCATCCGATCAAGCAATAGTTGATGCTAACAATCTTGAGGGGATTGCCAAGGATAGGACAGCAGTTATATGGTCATCAGGTATTGGAGGATTGGGTTTTTTCGAACAAGAAATTGGTGCGCATTATTCAGGAGATGGAAGCGCGCGGTTTAACCCATTTTTTATTCCCAAAATGATTGTCGATATTGCCGCAGGCTATATATCCATGCGTCATGGTTACAAGGGTCCCAATTATTCGCCTGTGGCCGCTTGTGCATCATCTACTATTGCTATTATTGATGCCTTTCATTTGATAAAATTGGGTAAAGTTGATGCGGTGGTTTGCGGTGGGAGCGATGCTACAATTACACGAGGTGGAATTGGAGGGTTTAGTGCGATGAGGGCGCTGTCGCGAAGAAATGATGACTATAAGACAGCATCTCGCCCCTATGATAAGGATAGAGATGGGTTCGTTATGGGCGAAGGAGGTGCCGCATTGATTGTTGAAAGCCTTGAGTCGGCACAACAACGTGGTGCGAATGTTTTATGTGAGATTGTTGGAACAGGTATGTCGGCCGACGCTTACCACCTCACTGCCCCACATCCAGACGGAGAAGGAGCTAAGGCGGTAATGAATTTAGCCATTGAAGAGGCTGGAATTAGTCCCGAGCAAGTCGATTACATTAATGTTCACGGAACATCAACCCCTGTTGGAGACCTTGCCGAGCTTGCCGCCATTAAAGACATATGGTCGGGCCGCGCATCCAACACACTTATATCATCAACAAAGTCAATGACGGGGCACCTTCTTGGGGCTGCGGGTGCTTTGGAGGCATTAGCCCTAATGGTATCTATGCAACAATCTAGCGTTCCGCCCACTATTAATGTGGCAAACCCTGATCCAAACCTACCAGAAGAACTTAATATCGTATTTGATAGGGCATGTTCAAAAGAGATAAAATATGCTCTAAGTAATACGTTTGGCTTTGGTGGTCATAATGCTTCGGTACTTTTAAAAAATTTTGAATAAAAGAATACCGTGGGCTTTTTGCGGGATAGTTTTCGAATGCGGTGGTTTGAAGAAAAAAGCTCTTTTGAAAACACCATATATTTAATTAATGGGTTTGTTGCAAAAGACCCTAATCTTTTCAGAAGAGCTCTTCTCCAAACAACAAATGGAAAAGAAAACAACGAACGTTTGGAGTTTTTGGGTGATGCAGTACTTGATGCGATAATTGCCGAGGTGTTGTATAGAAAGTTTTCCGAAAAAGAAGAGGGGCTTTTAACCCAAATGAAGTCAGAACTTGTAAAGGCCTCTTCGTTAAACCGGCTCGCTAACATAATCGGAGTATCTCCTCTTATTGTGACAAATTTGAGCCAAGAGGAATTAGAGGAAAGCAAAGTGCCTGGTTCTGCCCTAGAGGCTTGGATTGGTGCGATTTATCTCGACGGAGGCTATGCAAAAGCAAAACAATTTGTTCATCAGAAGATTTTAATTCCTCACATTGATTGGTCCTTAGTTGAGTCGCAAAACACAGACTACAAAAGTCAACTGCTGCAACACGCGCAACAGACAGGACAGAAGGTATCCGTCCGTTTTGATCCCGCCGAGTATAAAAAGGGCGCTGGTTTTTTGGCAACAATACAATGGGGCGATTGGTTGGAAACTGGCCTTGGCCGTTCAAAGAAGATTGCCGAACAGCGCGCCGCACAAAACCTACTTAAATCAATAAATAAATAAAGACTTACTCCTCTTCGAATAGCTCTTCTTCCTTTACTTGAATAACGGCAGAATGGTTTTCCAGTGTATTTGCAATAGCATCATAAGGGCCGCTTATTACCGAAGAGCCTTCTTCAAGGCCAGCAACAATCTCAATGTATTGTTCATCTTGAATTCCTGTAACAACCTTCTGGACAACAGCCTTTCCGCCCGTATATATGAAAACGACATTTTCGATAACACCCTCGTTGTTTGGCCTAACGGTTACACATTGAAGGGGAACACTTAATGCGCCCTCTGCGCGATTGGTAAACACCGATGCGTTACCCCTCATTCCCGGCCTTAATGGCAATTCTTGACTTGTTTCCAGCTGCGACAAACGTCCGGGGGAAACCATGAGGACTACTTCAAATTTATTGGTTAGGTCAACCCCTTGTTTAGGGGACAAGGGTAGTTGCCAAACCTTGGCAAAAAGGGCTTTTCCAGGATAGGCGTCTAAGATGATCTTTGCTGAGTCGTCAACATGAATTCTCGGAATATCGCTTTCCGATACTTCCGCACGAAATAACAACGTGTCAAAATTGGT
>TARA_B100000963_G_scaffold361871_1_pt1 | contig 14534 bp, 13 predicted proteins | sample TARA_B100000963 | Tara Oceans TARA_B100000963 (sample SAMEA2622097) | marine metagenome | biome: marine biome (ENVO:00000447); feature: surface water layer (ENVO:00002042); material: "saline water (ENVO:00002010), including plankton (ENVO:xxxxxxxx)" | depth 5 m | reverse complement strand
GCAATAAATGCATCTTTTAGACCAATTTTTTTCCCTTCCTCATAAGACCTACCATTATAAGTAATGGGAACCTCAAAAAATTTATAATTTTTTTTTGCCAACTTTATAGTGACCTCAGGTTCAAATGAAAAACTTTTTTCTTTTAAATTTATACTTTTTAAAGCCGAAGTTTTAAAAACTTTATATCCAGTTTCCATGTCAGTTAAATTTAGATTAATAAATAAATTACATATAAATGTTAAAATCTTATTTGCTAAATAGTGCCAAAAAAAATGAATTCTTACATATTTTCCTCCGCCAAGAAATCTAGACCCATAAACAATATCTGCATTAGTCTCAAAAAAAGGGACTAATAATTTTTTATAGTCAAAAGGATCATATTCTAGATCTGCATCCTGTATTATTGTAATGTCCCCGGTCGTATGATTTAGTGCAGTATGTATCGCAGCTCCTTTACCTAAGTTGTTATCATGAAAATAAATTTGAATTTTATCATTATCTATTAAGTTTTTTAATACTTCTATAGTTCCATCATTTGAATTGTCATCGACTATAATAATTTCATAATTTAAAATTTCATAACCCTCTAAACTTTTAGCTATTTTTTTTAAAAGGATATCAATTGTTTTTTTTTCGTTATAACAAGGAATAATAATTGATAATTTAAAATTATTTATGTCAATCATCTATTTTTTTTCTAGTTTATTAATAATTAAATATCCATTACTTTTCTTTATCTCTAAATTATTATAAGAACATATAAATGGTGTATCCCAACAAAGTCTACCCTGCCATCCATTTTTAGCATTTTTTTTTATGTCCGGGTAATGAATTTTAGCAAATTTGTTACTTATACTTTTATTTAAAACAAATTGATTATCAATTTTTTTAATTCCCAAAAAAATTACCTCTTCGTTTTTAATTCTCAAAATATTTTTTGAAAAATTAAAAAAGGCAAATATCAACAAAAATACCATAAATTTTTTTTTAGAAAACTCTTTATTAATCAAAAGTCCTATTAAAATTAAGAATACCAAAGTAATAAAAATATGAATTGCAAACCTAAAAACTGGTGAAAAATTAAGCCAAAAAATTAAGTTAATTATAACAAAAATCAATAATGTTAATTTTTTGTTAAATGAGAAATTTATTTTTTTATCTTTTTGAAGAAATAAAATAAATATTAATGTTGGTAGAATTATTGTTGTTAAATGCTCCACTATTTCAATTAAATTTCTTTTAAACCAAAAAGAAATCCATTTAAAATTCGCAAGATATTGTTCTGGTGAATAAATATTCTGTGCAACAGCATAGCTTTTATTTGTAAGTTCAAGTTGTTTGGACAAATTCAAATGGTCTATATGAAACCAGTTTACGTTTAAACAAGTAAAGCTTGTTGGAAATAAAAGACAACCTGTATAAATAAACTGTTGTATAAAAAATAAGATAGATATTAGATATATAAAGAAAAACTTTTTTGTCAAAATACTCAATTTTAAATTTCTAAAATCGAAACAGTATAAATATAATGTAAGAAGTATTACTGGAAGATTGCTTAGTTTGATGAGAATAGCAAAAGTTGAAAAAACAAAGTTTAAAAAAAAAAATTCTTTTTTTTCTAAATTATTATTTGATTCAATATATCTAATAAAATAAAAAATTGATAAAATTGAAAATATAGACCCAGGTAAATCAACTCCAAATTCTGAAATTCGTGTAAATTTCAAAATAAAATAAAATAAACAAATTATGATAAAATAATCACTTAATTTTATAAGTGATTCTCTCAAAATTTTATTTATTGAAAAAATTATAAAAAATAAAAAAAGAATAAAACTTGGGAGTGTTAAAAAATTAAAATTTTTGTTAATAAAAAATATTGGATTTAAATTAAGCCATATCGAATTATAAACGTATGGTTTATCAATATTTGCAAAACCAAAAATAATTTTTTCCTCAACAAAAGCTAAGGTATAAGGAAGGTGATAATAACCAAAATCCTCATGATATTTTTGAGATATGAACATGGGAATAAAAATTAAAACTATAGCTAGATAAATAGTTTTTTTTTTTAATAAACTATAAATAATAAATCTTTTATTGATAAAAAAAAAAGTTATTCCTAAAATAAAGCTAGTTGAGGCTATAAGAAAATTTATTTTTAAAAAAAAATGAGTAAAAGTTATTAAGGATGTGATTACTATAAATCCTAAAAAAACATCTGTAAAAACGTTATTATTATCTTTTAAGTTTATTAAGCTACCATATCCCGCTAATGATATTGATGCTAGAATGATACCTAAAAAAAAAAGAATTATTTCAAAAATTATCATTAGATCCAAAATTTAATTTTTCATTAAATTAAGTATTTTGTCTTTTAAAATCCTCGATTGTCATCTCTAAAGTTTTATCAAAATTCATTTTGCTCTTCCAACCATATTTGCGAGCTAAATTAGTATCAAGTTTTTTTCTTTTAACTCCATCTAATTTTTTATCATTATCAAACTTAATATTAACACTTGGATCAATTTTTTTTCTTACTTTACTAGCATATTCTTTTATAGTTTTTTCTGTAGATGAGCCAATGTTAATTAAGTAAGAATTAGTTTTTTTTCTTAAGAAATATTCACAAGCTTCTCCCACCTCATCTACATGCAAAACTTCTCTAAGAGGTTTTCCGGTACCCCATAAATTTACTATTTTATTTTTTTTCTTCTTACTTGCAAAATATATTTTCTTTATTAAAGCTGGAAGAAAATGTGAATTATTTGTATCGTAATTATCATTTTGACCAAATAGATTACAAGGCATTAGACAAATATATCTTTTATTATATTGTTTATTAAAAGCCTCAATCATTTTAATTCCAGCTATTTTTGCAATTGAATAACTGTCGTTTGTTTCCTCCAAAGGACCAGTCATCATTTGATTTTCCTTTATTGGTTTTTTTAGGTTTTTTGGATAAATACAGCTCGATCCAAATAAAATTAATTTTTTTACTTTATGATTATAACTTGTTGAAATCAAATTTGTTTGTATTTGTAAATTATCATAAATAAAGTCTGCTGGATAATTTATATTAGCTTTTATACCTCCAACTTTTGCTGCAGCAATGATTACTGCATGTGGTTTTTGCTCTTTAAAAAATTTTTTTACTGATAATTGATTCCTTAAATCAAGTTTTTTTTTTTCTACTGTAATTAAATTTTTATAACCTTTTTTTTTTAGAATTCTAAAGATAGATGAGCCAAGCATACCTTTGTGACCAGCTATGAATATCCTGCTTTGATTGTTAATCATGATAAATATTCTGACTCATGATCTATCATTTCACTAATCATATCATCTATAGAAATTTTTGGTGACCATTTGAGCAATTTTCTTGCTTTATTAGCGTTACCTTTTAGGTAGTCAACCTCTACGGGTCTAAAGTATCTTTTTTTACACTCAATTAAAATTTTTTGATTTTCAATATTTATTGCCTTTTCATTAATGCCTTTACCAATCCATTTAATCTTAAAACCTATTTTTTTTGCTGCTTTGTTAACAAATTCTTTTATTGTAAAAGTTTTACCGGTTGCAATGACAAAATCATTTGGCTTTTTTTGTTGTAACATTCTCCACATAGCCTCGACATAATCTTTTGCATGACCCCAATCTCTTTTTGAGTGCAGATTGCCTAAAAAAAGTCTATCTTGATAACCATTCCTAATTCTAATTAGACCTCGTATAATTTTTCTCGTTACAAAAGTTTCACCTCTAATTGGGCTTTCATGATTAAACAAAATACCATTACAAGCAAATAAATTATAAGCTTCTCTATAATTAATCGTTATCCAGTGAGCAAAACATTTTGAAACTCCATAAGGACTTGCTGGATAAAAAGATGTTTTTTCACTTTGAAATTTATCCTTAGTTCTTCCAAACATCTCTGATGTTCCTGCTTGATAAAATCTTGTTTTTTTTTCAAATTTTAAATTTTTAATCGCTTCCAAAATTCTCAATGTTCCAAGTCCATTTACCTCAGCAGAATATTCTGGCACCTCAAAAGAAACTTGTACATGAGACTGAGCTGCTAAATTATAAATTTCACTGGGATTCGTTTTTTTGATAATATTCATAATAGATGTTGAATCAGTCAAATCTCCATAAAGTAAAACAAAATTAGATTTTAGATTTATATCTTTATAAATGTCATCAATCCTTTGGGTATTAATAATTGATGATCTTCTCTTTACACCAAAAACTTTGTATTTTTTTTTAAGCAAAAATTTAGACAAATAAGCACCATCTTGACCAGTGACACCAAAAATTAATGCTATTTTTTTTTTCATTTGGAATAAATTCTAAATTATATATTCTGTATTCATTTTATACATATAATGCAAGTAAGTCTTATAACATGTACAAACAATAGTGAAAAAACAATTAAAAATTGTTGTCTATCTGTTTATTCACAAACCTATAAAAATATAGAACATATTGTTATAGATAAAAATTCTCAAGACAAAACAATTTCAATTATTAAACAATATACGAACAAAAATACTAAAATATATAATCAAAAAGGTTTTGGTATATATAATGCACTTAATGAAGGTTTGAAGATTTGTAATGGTAATATAATAGGTATTTTACATTCAGATGATGAATTTGTTGATAAAGAAATAATTTCAAATGTAGCATCAAAATTTTTAGAAAAAGATTTAGATATTTTATTTTCAAATATTTATTATACACGAAAGAAAAACATTAATAATATTTTAAGAGATTGGAAATCAAATTTAGAAGAAGGAATTCAATCAAATAAATTTTTGAATGAAAAAATTATAAATGGGTGGATGCCCCCACATCCTGGTATATTTTTTAAGAAAGATTTATTAACTAAGATTGGATATTTTGATGAAAATTTCAAAATATCTTCAGACTACGACTTTATAATAAGATTATTTAGAAATGAAGATTTAAAAATTTTTTTTCTAAACAAACATACAATCAAAATGAGGATTGGGGGAATTAGCAATAAAAATATTAAAAATATTTTGATAAAAATAAGTGAGGATTTTAAAATAATGAAGAAATTTAAGTTTTCTGCAATTAAAGCATTGCTATTTAAGAATTTCTCAAAAATAAAACAATTTTTTTAATTTTTAATTTACTTTTATTGTTATTATTGAGGGAATATTTTCACTTAAGAGCACTATTAAATCTAATTCTTTATCGTAATCTAAATCCCTAATTCTGTTACCTTTTAAATAAATTCTTTTTTCTGAAAGTAATTCTTTAAATTCTTCATCAATATTAATTAAGTAAAGAGAATTTGCTCTTAAAGAAGAAACTAACAGACATTTACTAATACAAAAAGAATTTTTTTCCAAAAAGATAACTTCACTTATGCCTATTGAAGGATCGTAAAATTTAAATGGCTCTATAAATCCTAATTCTTTGTGTGTCTTTTTAAATGTACTTATATCAAATAAATTTTCTTCTCCAGGGTAAGCTTTTCCATAAGAAGCATTAGGCCACCCAAAATTTTTATCTTCGTCATAATCTAAAAAATTAAAGTTTATTTCATCCCCACCTTTTGGACCGTGTTCGGTGTTTATTACTAAATTTTTTTTATCATAATAAAATAAGCCTTGGGGGTTTCTATGTCCATAAGATATCAAATCGTATTCACCATTATCAAGATTAATAGATATAATTTTTCCAAGTAAAGAATTTTTATTTTGTGGAGCTTCATAATTTTTTGAAAAACCAATTGAAAACAAAATTTTATTATCAAAAAATTTTTCTATTCTGCCACCAGAAAAAACATTGTAATTCTTCCAATATTCTTTCGTTTCAAAAAAAAGTTTAAATTTTATCTTTTTAAAATTTAGATTAGCTCTATATAAATTTATTGTTATCCCATCTTCATTCTTAATCATCATAGAAATAAAAATTTGATCTTTAAAAAAAAACAAATCTCTAATTCCAATTAATTCAGAAGTATTTTGTTCTAAAATTTCACTAATATTATTAGGTAAATTCTTAAATCTTAAATTATTTGTTAAAAGATTTTTTTTATTAAAATAAACTAGTTTACCTTCACCCGAAATAGAAAAAAAATTATCATTATAAATTTTTGAATAATGCGCACGTAAAGAATTTGTTTCTGCATTCCAGCCTAAATTTGTATCTAATTTTTTAAATGGCAAAAAAAAGAAGTTAGCTGTGTACTTATTGTCACCTAAATCGATTTGTTTACTAAGAAAATTTTGACCCTGGTTACCTTGTTCATATTTTCTAACTTGTAATTCCAATGTCTTATTTTTCGCTTTAAGATTAGAAACTACAAATAAATTTTCTTTGATCTTTTTTATATAGTGAGGTGAAATGATTGATTTTACAATTAATATAATTTTATTTTGTCTATCATAACCATGTCGGACAATGTCTGAAACAGCGTAAAATAAATAAATTAATAATAAAAAAAAAATAATTATAAAAAAAAAATATTTTTTTTTATTTCTAATCATACTCATATAATTATTTCTTGACACTTTTTTTGTACCAATTCAACGAAGATTTCAGCACATGTGCTAAATTATTGTATTTAGGTTTCCACTTCAAAAATTTAATTAATTTTCTAGGATTTGATATTGATATAACAATATCACTTTTTCTTCTTTTACCAATTTTATACTTCACTTTGTCTCTTGATACTAAATTAAATTTTTCCAAAATTTCTTTGACAGAGAAACCATATCCATATCCACAATTGAAAATTTTAAAAATTTTATTTTTTAAAATCGAATTTGCAGCTAATAAATGAATTTCAGCTAAGTCCTCTACGTGTATATAGTCTCTTATAGTTGATCCATCTTTAGTTTTATAATTATCACCATTTATTATAAAATTTTTTTTTTTAATACTCGAGATACACAGGTTTAAAATTAAATTATAACCTTGTTTTACATTAAAACCACATCTCATCTTTTTGTCTGAACCAGCAACATTAAAATACCTAAGAATAATACAGCTAATTTTGTTTTTTCTTGTTTTCAAAAAATTTTCTAATTTTAATTTAGATTTAGGGTAAGGAGACATTGGTAATAGACTATCTTTTTCACTTACTCTTTTGTTCTTATTTCCGTAAACAGCTGCTGTTGATGAGTAGATAAATTTATTTAACTTGTTTTTAATACAAATTTCAAAAAAAATTTTACCATTTAAAAAATTATTTTTATAATATTTTTTTGGATATTTAATTGACTCCTCATTATTAATAAAAGCTGCAAAATGAAAAACTACATCAAAATTTTTTCTTGAGAGTATCTTTTCTAGTCTTTTTTTATTAGAAATATCAATCTTGTAAAAAAAAGCTTTTTTAGGAATATTCTTTTTTAAACCAGTGGATAAATTATCAATTATTGTAACTTCGTGACCTCTATCTAATAATAAATTTGATACTGTGCTCCCAATGTAACCTGCTCCACCTGTAACTAAAGCTTTCATAGTTATTCTATAATAAATTCTTTTTAAGACATGTAATTACGGCTGAATACACAATTACACTAATTATTAAAATATAATATGTTGCAATTTTTAAAAACAATAGTGCTGATGGAAGAATAAACAAAAAGGTTGTAAAAACTACAGTATAATTCGTATTTTGAAAATAATTATTTATTATATGATGTAAGTGATTTAGGTCACCTTTAAAAGGATTTTTACCATTTATTGACCTCACTAAAAATAATCTAAGCATATCGATAGAGGGTATCAGTAGAATAATAAAAATTTCATCACCATAAAAGAAATTTTCAAAATATTTATATTGATATATAAACGTGCATCCAATTATAGAGCTTATTAAATAACTTCCCCCGTCACCTAAAAATACTTTATTTTGAAAATTTAAGATACCTAAAAAGATTAGACACAGAATCATTAGAATAAAAAAAATAGGGTAAAATCCTTTTAAAATAAATATTATGAATATAAAAATACTAAAAAAAATTAATTGTAAATTAATTCCATCAAACATATTTAAAGCATTAGATAATAAAGCAAATGAAAGGATTAAAAAAATAAAAGAAAAATTATTAAAATAATAAATTTTTTCTAAGAAAGAAATTCTTATATATTTGAGCTTAATATCAGGAAAAAAATAAGCAACCACTACAAATGATAAGCAAATCAAAAGAAGTTTTAAATTTGGAGTTAAATTCTTAAGGTCATCAATTAATCCAACAATAAAAAATAGGCTACTTAAAAAAATTATTATATATATAAATTTTTGATTAAATATTAAATTTTCAAAATCTAGTAAATTAAAAGAAAGAAAAATTAAGTAAAAATTTAATAGAAGAATTAAACCTCCTAATAAAGAAATTGGTTTTTTATGCTTTTTAAGCTCACCTGAAGGCTTATCGCTTATACTTATAATTTTTTCAATCTTTTTAAAATTTAGAAATATAAAAAAATTTAATAAAAAAAAAAATATTATTAAAAAAAAAAAATTCATTATTTAGTTAAAATTTTTGAAAATTTGTATAATTTTGCTGACTTAATTATATTAAAATAATTTGATTTATTCTTATTTTTGTTAAAAAGTTGAATTAAATTTTTCTCACTTTTTTTATTGTAAAATACTGTGGATCTATAAAAATTCAATAAATCATCCACTTTTTTAAAACGCAACTTATTTTCAAATAGAAAACTTTTATACTTAATTTTTTTTTTTCTCAAATAAGGCTCGAGTTTTTTTGTAGAAAAATCAATATACTTTCTTGCAATTTTAGGTAATGTTTTTTCATGTGATGCAAATGATGTTAAGGTATGAGGATAACATGGGGCTGTTATTAAAAAATAACCAGTTGGCTTTAAAAATCTTGAGCAATTTGAAATTACTTTTAAAGGATCTCTTGCATAATAAATTGCATAAGAGGATATTATTTTATCAAAAAAAATTTTCTTTTTAGTTAAATATTTAAAAATTTCATCCATCGGAACACATTTAATTTTTATATTATCAAAATTATTTTTTTTTTTTAAAATCCCTAACGATTTTTTTGAATAATCTGTCGCTAAGATCAAACCTTTTTGTTTTATTATCTTCGCTTCTTTTAATACATGATTACCCACACCACATCCAAGTTCTAAAATGAATTCATTTTTTTTTATTTTATATCTTTTAAAAAGCCACCTAGTTAAATCTTTAGAGCCTAATTTTTTGTTTAAACTTAATCGATTTTGTAAATTTTGTGATGATATTGCTCTTTTTTCTACAATTGACAACTGGCTTTTCATAAAGAAAATTGATACTACAAATTATTTACTATTTCTAACAATTAATTATGAAAAAAATATTTGTAGTTGCTGCTCACCCTGATGATGAAGTTTTAGGATGTGGTGGGACGCTTTTAAAACATATTAATAATGGTGATAAAGTTTTCATTCTTTTTGTATCTGAAGGGGTATCAGGAAGATATGAAATGAAAAATTCGGAAGAATGTTTGAAAGAAATTTCTAAAAGAAAACAAATGGCAAAACAAGCTTGCAGATACGGCAAATTTGAAATAGTTGATTTTTTAGATTTAAAAAATTTAGAATTGAATAAATACCCGCATAATTATTTAACAAATATTATTTATAAATATTTCAAAAAATTTAAACCTGATGTGGTTTATACTCATTATGAAAGTGACCTTAATATTGATCACAATCAAACTTTTACTTCAACATTCATAGCATCAAGGCCAAATAATGATTTTAAAATAAAAAAATTATTAAGTTTTGAAATACCTTCATCAACAGATTGGAATGTAAATAAAAAAAATTTTGTTCCAAATTATTTTGTTGATATTGAAAAATTTAAAAAAAAAAAAGAAAAACTTTTAGAATTTTATAAATATGAGTTGAGAAAACCTCCTCATCCAAGATCAATTAAAAATATAAGAGCGTTATCAAATTATAGAGGTGGTATTGTCGGTCTAAATAATGCTGAAGCATTTTTAATTCATAAAATTTTGGATTAAGAAGTGCTTTTAGAATTAAAATAAAAATAATAAGCAATAGGATAAAAATATATCATTGAAAGCCAATTATTGAAAAAATTTCCACTTGGAATCAAGGGCCATAAATTTACAAAAATTGTTGATAACATTATACTAGCTGAAACTTGATTTAAATCTGAATGATTAGTTAATAACAATTTCTTTCTGCTATTAAAAATTTCTCTTACTACAAAAGCAAAAGCAAAAACTAATAAAGCGAAGCCAACCAATCCAGTAGAAACTAATATTTGAACATATGTATTATGAGGATGAGTCGAACATCCATCATTTTTTTCTAATATGTATATTTTATTTCTACATAGATATCTAAAACCTTTCACACCCGTACCAATTATAAGATGATCTTTAAACATTTTATATGACAACAAATAATGTCCATGATGATCATGTGAAAAAATATAAACTTTATTAAACATCTTTTTTTTGTGCTCCTCATATTGTTCTTCACCTTTTCCGATTATTTGATCATATGATTTCTTAAACATTCTAATTGCTGGATTAAAATCTTCAGAAACTCTAAAATGAGGAATCACCAAGGCAAATATCACAAAAGAAAACATTGTGTATATTATAAATTTTCTAAGAAATTTATTTATAAAATAAACTGTAAAGAAAAAAAGAATTAGTAAAAAAAAGGACGTTCTTTCACCTGATAAATAGACTACCAAACAAGACAAAGATGTTAATATTACATATTTGAAATTAATTTTATTGCCACCAATTATGTTATTCAAAACTAGATAAAGTAGAAAAAAAGGAATAATTCTTAATATGAATCCGCCTAAAATTAATTCTTCCCCAAAAAAACTTGAGATTCGACTTCTAACAACTTCGTTCCCTAAGATATTTTTTCCAGTATAATATTGAATAAGAGAGTCCAAAACTAAAAATGAAAAAAAAGCGATATAAAAAAATAATATTTTATTATTAAATAATTTAAATCTATCCAATATATACCAAGCAGATAATGCAAAAAGTGGGATTCGAAAATAAAAAATTGAAGACTTTGAATTATCAAAATCACGAAAATTCACAAAGGTTGACAATAGAATTACTAAATAAAATAAAAGGAAAAATAATAAAAATTTATTATTAAAATATTTAAAATTTTTTTCTTTAATAACTGAGTAAACTGCAAAAATGATGCAAAGTAATAAAAAAATTTCTGCCACCATTGGTCCAGCAATTAATAAAATTGGAAAAATAGCCAAACCATAACCAAAAAAATATTTGGGAATTTCATTTGCTAAATTCATATATTTATTGCTTCTAAAAGTTCTTTTTTAAAATTATCTTTTGTAAAAAAATAGTTTTTTTTAATCTTCTCTTGTATTTCAACATAATTTTTAAATATATGATTTATAGTCTTTCTTAAACTTTCCTCATTTCGTTCGCTAACAAAAATTCCATCTCTTTCGTGAATAACATACTCTATTTCATCAAAAATTATTACTGGTCTTAATCTGGCTAAAGACTCAGATATAACTTTTGGAAAACCTTCAATGTAAGAGGGTAATATAAATATTTTAGCTGAGTCATATATCTGAATTAGCTCCGATAGATCAGATGTTGATGTCTTATAATAAATATTATTTGCATAATATTTTTTTGGGATAAACTTTTTATCATTACCTAATATAATTAATTTATACTCCTTAAGTAAATTTTTAAAGATATCAGCTAGATAATAAGCACCTTTATCTCTCTTAAATCTTCCAACATAGAGAAAGTCAGTTTCACTTTTAGTTTCAATTTTCTGCTGGTTTTTCCATCTGTGATCTAGTTCTGAAGGATGAAGTATATTTTTAACTTCAACATTAGTAAAATATTTTGAGCAAGATAATATTTTAAGTTTTTTTTTTATTAATGAAAACATAATTAAGTAGATGAAATATCCAATAAAACCATAACGATATTTATATTCTAAAAAACCATCACTTCTCAAATAAACAAAGCCCCTAATATTTATCCTCTTTACTAATAGAAGGTAAAATAAAATAAAAAAATTATAAGGTGTAATTGAAATTAGCATTACATTTAAACTCTTGTCATTTATTTTTGCTAAATCAAAATGATTGAAATTTTCAGTTAATTCAAAGTTAAGTTCTTTTGAACTTTTTCTGCATATTAAATTAACATTATAATCATTATTTAAACAAGTTATTATATTATTTAAATCATTATTTGAGGTATATCTTTTACCAGAAAACCAAATCTTATCATTAGTAATTAGATAAATTTTTTTCATAATTTACATTTTTTTTATAAATAATATTGTTCTCTTTAAACCTTCTTTAATTGTAACTTCGCTTTTCAACTTTACATATTTATTAATTTTTTTTAAATCTGGATACAAATTCATTGGTTCGTCTTTTCTTAATTTAATCATACCAAATTTAGGAAACCCTTTCTTAACTAGTTTATGAATATAATCAATTATGAATTTAATTTTATAATTCTTGGAAGAGCCTACGTTAAATATTTCTCCTTGGGTCTTAATAAAAAGACATTTGTAAAGAATATTTATAAAGTCATTTATATATATGAGGTTCCTTAATTGTCTGCCTGATGTTAAGTTAAATGACTCATTATTAAGACATCTTTGAATAACATAAGGTATTAATCTTTCAAATGATTGGCCAGGTCCGTAAATTAAATATGGCCTTAAGACCAAACACGGAAAACCTGCCCTGTTATACAATTTCATAATATAATTTGTGGATTTTAGTTTTGATCTTCCAAAAACTGACTTGAGTTTTCCAATTTTAACAATTTTTTTTTCGTTTTGTGGAGATTTTGTATATCCATATTCCAAACAACTTCCAACTTGTATAAATCTTTTTATTTTTTTAGTAAATAAAATGTCGACTAGATACTTAAGACCAAGATAGTGTGTTTGGTAAGTTTTCCTAAACTCTTTATGATTTTTATGACCTGCTAAATTTACAACGAAATCAAAGTTATATTTTAATTTTTTTTTTAATTGATTTTTATTTTGTATTTTACAAAAAATATATTTGATACTTTTATCCCTTGATTTTTTGTCAATTTTTTTTTGTGATAAAGAATATATATTAAATTTTCTTTTTTTTTTTAATAATGAAATAAAATTTTTTCCGATGAAACCCGTTCCACCAACTACCAAAATATTATATTTCAATTTTAAATCTTAGCTTTCTTTTTTAAAATATCATTATATCTAACAATATTATTTTTAGATATTGATCTAGTTAATTTTTTTCCTTTTTCAAAATAATCTTTATACCAGTTTGTTGTAAACTTTACCGAATCTTTAAAATTTAAAATTGGAGACCAATTTAGATGTTTTTCTGCTTTATTTGAATTTAATTTTAATAAATTTGACTCTTTGTTTTTAAGTCTTGATTTTTTATTTATTTTCCATTTTGCGTTCTTCCAATTACGCTTAATTTCTTTAACTAATTCTAAAACATTTTTGTTTTGACTATTTTTAGGTCCAAAATTGAAGGCCTCATTATTTAATTTAATATTTTTTAATTTAATAGCTAAAATCAAATATCCTCTTACTACATCAAGAACATGCTGCCATGGTCGAGTTGACCGAGGACTTCTGATATTTATTTTTCTCTTTTTGCTCCAAGATTTAAAACAATCTGGAATTATTCGATCTTGAGACCAGTCACCACCTCCAATCACATTTCCTGCTCTTGCAATAGCTAGCGTAATCTTTTTACCATTAAAGAATGATTTGGTATAACTATTTATAATTAATTCAGCTGCACCTTTTGATCCACTATATGGATCATTACCACCCAGTAAATCATTTTCAAAATATCCTCGATTAATCTCTAAATTTTTATAACTTTTATCACTTGTTATAATAACTGCTCTACATTTCTTTACGCTTCTCAATGACTCAAGTACATTTAGTGTTCCAATTGTGTTAGAATTGAATGTAGCGATTGGATCGTCATAAGATTTACTTACTATCGCTTGTGCCGCTAGATGAAACACGTAGTCTGGTTGATATATTTTAAAAATTTTTTTTAATTTTTTTAAATTCGTAATGTCTAATTTTTTATGTTTTATTTTTTTTCCAAATTTTAAATCTTCGAAATGACATGGCTTAGTTGGATAATTTTTTGAAATTCCTAAAATTTTTGCATCTAAAAGACTTAAACATAAAGTAAGCCATGAGCCTTTGAAGCCTGTATGACCTGTTATTATTACTTTTTTATTTTTGAAGTATTTCCTATAAATTAACATACCTTTAAAATCTATTTTTATTAATAATTATATTTAATAGAAAGAAATTTCATTATCAATTAACTCTTTATTATTTGGCATATCCAAGTTCGGATCAGGATACGATTTATCATTTTTTTTATTCTTTTCAAAAAAATTTGAAGAAGCAAAACTTAATTCTACGACAGACGGAAGACCATCTTTATTAATAGTTCCATAATTATTTACATGAATATGTATAAGTTC
>TARA_B100000963_G_scaffold20130_1_pt1 | contig 14574 bp, 15 predicted proteins | sample TARA_B100000963 | Tara Oceans TARA_B100000963 (sample SAMEA2622097) | marine metagenome | biome: marine biome (ENVO:00000447); feature: surface water layer (ENVO:00002042); material: "saline water (ENVO:00002010), including plankton (ENVO:xxxxxxxx)" | depth 5 m | reverse complement strand
ATGACTAAACAAGAATCTATAGAAAGGCTTCATAGTGCGGGATGGACCTCGCGACAAATATCTCACGTAATGAACGTTATAAATGAGGACTGCAAGGGGGATGTTTGTTGGCCATCGATTACTGAACGTCTGCTCGATCGCGAACCCATTGAGCATATCACGGGCTACGATTACTTCATGAATCTAAAACTTCATGTCTCTAAGGATGTCTTACTGCCTCGACCTGAAACAGAAGATTTAGTGGCCCATTTTTTTCAACAAATACCATTATCAGCGACTGACAAGATAAGTATGTTAGACATTGGCACAGGATCTGGATGTATCGCACTAGCCCTTAAGCAGCGCTATTCAACATCCCAAGTACATGCCATAGATATTTGCCCTAAAGCCCTTGCCATTGCTGAAAAGAACAGCCAAATGCATGATTTAAACCTAAGCCTCCGAGAATGCGATATTTTGAAACTAAATGACTGGGAGGGCGAAAAATTGAAGTATATCGTCTCTAATCCACCCTATATTCCGCCCTCTGAACGTCCAATAATGGCGCTTACCACCCTATCGTACGAGCCGCCACTTGCCTTATTTGCTGACGAAGAGGATCCGCTAATCTTTTACCGACATATTGGATTACTTGGCCAAAAAGCCCTACTGCCCAAAGGGGAAATATGGGTGGAATGTGGTTTTAAGCAAGGACGTCCTGTTAGTGAGTTATTTACTAATCAGGGATATACTACTTCTATGTATAAGGATACTAATAGTATATATCGATTTGTACGTGCGATAAAGTGAAAATTATCCTAGCCCTTCTTTGCATTCGCTAGGTATCCTAGTATTTCGGTTGATCCAGCCCCCATGCCTACTACTGTTCGCACGGCATCTTCTGGCTTGAGATCAGTCTCAATAACAGCATCACGACGAGTGGATAATACAAAACCGTTGGTTGGATTAGGTGCAGTTGGAACAAAAATGGAATACCACTCTGAATTCGTCTCGTCGGTAACAAAGCCTGTCATATAAATACCCGAACCATAAACGTCCACTAGCACCACTTTACTAAAAGCTTTTTGATCCCTATCTGCAATAGTCGATACTGTTTCACTCAACACAGAATACAATGGAATCTTGCTCAGAAGGTATTTCTCCAAATAGTGATACAGAAATTTACCAATACGCGTCTTGACGGCTAGCCCTATAAAAAACATAGCAACAACAATGAGTACCATCGTAATGTAGGCTGCTCCATCTGGATAGGCTTCTACAATATGTAGAGATTTAGCAAGACTCGCCGTCACAGAATAGATTAGTGAAAAGAGCCATCTAAAAGCAAAGGCAATTAATGCAATTGGTAGGACAACTATCATTCCCCCAACAATGGCAGTTATAAAGAAATCTCGAATTCTATGCATCATAATCCACTTCAATATAAGAGGACTTTGGATGAGATTGGCACGTTAATATATATCCTTCTTCAACTTCTTGAGGAAGAAGTGCTGTTTGATCATCCATTTCAATCTGGCCTTTGACAAGTTTTGCCTTACAAGTATTACAAGCACCGACCATACAAGCATAGGGAGCATCAATACCATTATCAAGTGCAGCATTTAACACAGTATCCCGCTCCTCCACTTCAATTGATTGACTACTTCCATCAAGCTGAATTTGGACCATGGCATTTCCATCAAACGCATCATCCATATCCCCGAGGATTGCTGCTTCTTTGTCTTCGTCTGTTTTTTCTGTAAAAAACTCAACGTGAATTCTTTCATCCGATACCTCAATATTTTTTAATGCCTGCTGACAAGAACGCATCATTGGACTTGGACCACAGATATAAAAATGCGCTGTATCGGTCGACACATTCATACTATTTAATACTCCCAATAAAAGTGATCTATCGATAAGACCTTCCTTGTGTAGAATCGTTTCCATTGTTTTGGAAGAAAAGAAACCTTTTTTCTTTCTAGGTTGATCGAAGACATGAACAACCTCAAAACGAGAAGAATATTGCTGTTCAAAAGTTTTGATATCCTCTAAAAACATAATTGAATCCCCATTCTTGTTTCCATATACAAGCGAAACCCTAGATGAATCATTGGATTCCAGAATAGTGGTTGCAATCGAAAATAAAGGAGTAATGCCACTACCTCCGCCAATAAGCACAATATGAGCGCTTCCTTGAGACCCTTTTGTCCAAGTAAAATTACCCATAGGAGGCATACACTCGATAGAATCACCAACCTTAATATGTCGATTAAGCACGGGAGAAACCTTACCGTTTGGAATTTCTTTGACGCCCACACTAATTGTGCCCTTAGTGCTTGGGGCACTGCATATGGAATAAGACCTCCGTACCTTCTCATTACCAACAGCAACATCTAACGTCACGTATTGACCAGGCAAAAAAGAAAAGGAATCGGCTAAACCGTTAGGAATGTCCAAAGTAACTTTTACTGCCTGTTCGGTCAACCGATCAATACGGCTTACTTGAAGAGAATGAAAATCGGGCATTATTTACAAAAGTGATTAAATACTTGTTTGAGGTGGGATGAAATGGTTTCAGCATTATTGCTCTCAATTTGGTGTCGCTCAATAAAATGAACGAGCTCCCCATCTTTGAACAACGCCATAGAAGGCGAAGAGGGTGGATAGGGCTGAGTGTAAGACCTTGCCTTATCGGTAGCCTCCTTATCCACTCCAGCAAAAACGGTAACCAAATGATCTGGTTTTACGTCATTTTGAATAGCATCAATCACCGCTGGTCTTGCAGATCCCGCTGCGCAACCGCATACCGAATTAAATACAACAAACGTGGTTCCTTTTTGATCAGACAATTCTGCATCTACATCGTTAGAGGTTTCTAGTTGGCGAAAGCCTTTATCGGTTAACTCAGCCTTCATCGGAAGGATTATTTCTTGTGGGTACATGTGGTAAATTTAGTTTTGCAAATCGTACATTTTTATTAATCGAAGCCAAGCTCAAACTTGGCTTCATCACTCATCATTTCCTTATCCCATGGTGGGTCAAAAACAAGTTCAACCACCGCATCCTCCACGCCGTCAACCCCCATAACAACCTCTTCTACCTCACCAGGCAAACTTCCTGCCACTGGACATGCAGGTGAAGTTAAGGTCATTATCACTTCTGCTTGCCCTTTTTCATCTACATTGACTTCATAAATTAAGCCTAAAGCATAAATATTCACGGGAATCTCTGGATCAAAGATTGTTTTTATCTGTTCAATGATGGCATTTTTCAAATGTTCCATGAGTATAAATTGTGTAAAAACGTCATTGTAAATAAATACAATTCATAAAAAACAAGTTTATTTACTTCTTAACAATTAAAGAGTATGCAAAGTTGCTTTCGTAAAATTATCCTATTCTTTTTTATAGGTGTATTCGCTAAATCAAGTGTTTCTTCCCAGCCCTTATCTTCTTTAATTGATTCATGGAAAAACAAATCCACCTTCCATGGGGCAACCATAGGACTCAGCGTGCGAGATTTATCGAACGATGACCTTATCTATGACTACAATGGATCAGCTAACCTGTGTCCAGCTTCTTCACTAAAAACCATTACGACTGGAATGGCCTTAGATGAACTCGGATCATCCTTTACCTATGAGACCACGTTATCCCTTACAATAGAAGATGGAGACACTTGTTTAGTCTTACGGGGAAGTGGAGACCCAACGCTTGGATCTATGCGTTTTACGCACCAAGCTAATGGGCAAGAAATACTCTATAATCTTCTTGATGATTTACTCCTCACAACAGAGGCCAGTGCCATCCAGCGAATTTATCATGACCCAGGAGAGTGGCCCCTTGATCCTGTACCTGTGGATTACGGGCATGAAGACCTCGGTCAGTACTATGGAGCAGTTGCCCATTCTGTTAACCTCAATGAAAATGTACTGCGTACCTATCTGAAGAGAGAAAAGAATTTCGATGCGCCATGGTCCTTAGAATTGGTCCCAAACATTGAAGCTCAATTCGATACTATTGTATATGAAGTGGCAGATGCCTCAACTTCATCCCTATCCATAAATTATCCCATCGGTTCTAAAGCCTTGTTTGTTCATGGCAAAATGAAACATGGACATTGGCGAATGCGGGTAGAGTCTGCCCTACACCACCCTGAATTTGCCGCTCTTTCCATACTACAAGACAAACTTCGCGCAATGGGAAACGAAGCAGTTGTTCTTGGAGACCTCTTCGACCAAGATCATCATTTATTGATTCAAGAATCTATCCACAAAAGTCCAGAGTTGTTTGACATTGCTAAGCAAACAAATACATGGAGTGTAAACGTTTTTGCCGATGCCCTTATGAAGACAATGCTGATAAAATCAGGGCTTACAAATCCACAGGAATTGGTAGAGAACTATGCCAGAAAACATGGAATTCAAGGATTACGCTGCAGAATAATGGACGGCTCAGGACTCAGTCGATCAAACATTATATCTGCTAACCAAATGACCCAGTTGGTCAATCACTTCGCACAAAACTCATCGAATAGCACGTTTCAGCAGTCCCTCGCCGTTCTCGGCAAGTCAGGTACCTTAGAAGAATTAGTGCTTCAAAATAGCCCAGCTGTTGGGCGAGTTTTTGCCAAATCAGGTGGGCTTACCGGTGTCCTATCCTATACCGGCTTAGTCCAAACAAATAGGGGCAAATGGTTATCGTTTTCCCTTATTATAAATAATCACGTAAGTAGCAACGCCAACCTTCGACTCTATCTCGATAGATTTTTTGAGGCACTTATTGCACTCTAAGTACTTTTTTACGGCGAGCAAAACGACGCATAAAGACTAACCCCAAGATTCCGACTAACGTTACGACTGCGTATTGGTAGTGAGGAGTTGCTTTGTAACCAAGTATGTTTCGACCGAAATGTTTGATTACAAACCATAGGTTGTTTCGTTTATTTTCAGGGTCAACACGCTCTAAGTTCTTATCGATTGCTGATATATAGGAACGATACTTATTCTTATCCCAGCCGGCGTAATAAGCAAGGTTGTCCAATTCATCTTCTCTTCGATCTTTGACTTGTAGATAATAATGAAGGTCCGTATCTCCCTCACAATCGATAGGGCCGTCATACATATGGTTCATAACATAGCGTCCTTGATGGCTCGTCATATTTGATGTAACATGAAACTCTAGATCGGAAGGGAAGTGAAGATTATCGTAGCGAACATGTAGACGAGTAAAAAATAGATTTCCACTGTAATCTGCACCACCCCACCCTGATACATCTTCATAATCAATCCAATGAACACCCGCATCAATTAGTTCTGAATAGGCAGGTGGTGTCGTCGCACAAGGGTCACATTTTGTATAATTAGAAGACGAAAGATCCCAGGCATATTCCACAAATACCGCGTTACGGCCGTTGCGACGGTATGCCTTGGCAAATAGATCCTTGTAGAATTCGCTAAACTGACTAGTAATAGATGTTGGTATGTTAAAATTAGAGGGAATATCTACTGTCTGATAATTTGTTGCCTCTACTCTTCCCAAAGGTGTCATGGCATACACAATTAGGTCTTGACTTCCTCTTGCGTTGGCCATACCCAAGCGAATTGGCAACATAAACCGTGGATGGTTGTATCGGATTTGAATTGGCCTTAGATTTTGGTAGTCGGACTGACCGTACTCTTCTAGGTTAATCTTCGCGACAAAAAACTTCATGTCGCTCTTCAAATAGGGCTCTAAAATAGCTTCGGCTTTCTCTGGAATCTGGTAGCCATTATCAGTTAACCAACGTTTGAGGCCTAATGATTCTTCAGCAGATAGAAGCAAAATATCATATTCGCCGACTGTATAGGATGCCTCAATAGTTACTTGATAATCATCAAACTCTATGGATCCGCTGGCGCCTTCCGTGACTTCCATTGCGGGTATAGATATTTTTCCCATCATCCGATAGTCGTAACGATAGCATGGATGCTCGTCATAGTATTCCACTAATCTGGGTCCAGAGTAGCCATTCAACCGATCAAAGATGTATCGATCGACGACTTTGATATTGTTTCGAGAAAGAACAGTTGGCACCGGAATAACCATGGCAAAATCCTTCACATCTCCCTTGAAGTCATTGGACATTGTGAGTACAGTTTCAAAGCCATCACGGGTCAAGATGACTTCTGATTTTTCATTAAACAGCTCAGTATTAGCCTTGGCTACATAAAATCCGCAAAACGAATAGACATAATGAGGCATAAAAGCGATACAGGACAAAAAGAAATAAACGATTGTTTTCATAAGATTGATTTGATTAAGAATATATAACTAGAGGGATTTAGGAGCCCATACATACTTTGGGGCCTTCCAATACCTATCGAATAGAGGAACTAAGGGAGACATAAAGAAGAGCACCCAAATCGGGGCAGAATAGAAATAGTATTGAGTTACGAGGACAAAAGAAAGAAGCGACACAAGACCTATCCATAGAATTCGCCCAGTCCGATGATTCGGAGTGGTCATAGGATCCGTAATCATGTAAAACGCAAAGAGGACAAGTGTTCCGCTCGTAATGCTGTGAAGGAATACGCCGAAGTCCCAGCCCTTGTACCAAACTATATTACTATACATAAGGCCACCAAACACAATAAAGAATGTAAGAGGTGCATCCCAGCGCTGAACTTTGGCTAATACAATAAAGCCCAGTGCACCCAACACAAGCAAAAGGATGACGTGGCTTCCCCATTGACCCGGAGAAACCCATGAGTCTTGAGTAATGAGGCTGGTGGCAATCAACCCAAAATTTACTGGATTAAAAAGGTGCTTGCCGCGAAATCGTATGATGAACTTTGATCCAATGGCAAGCGTAGCGGCAAGAAGCGTGGTCTGAAGTGATCCTGTTTTGCATAGTAAACAAAGACCCAGTGAGGTGATCAATGCACTTTTCCACCATCCATCATTGTACTTAGCGACGGCGAGTATCCCCATGCTCTGAATACATAATGCGGTAACAATAAGGACCGCGTAATGCAATAAGTTATCATACCATTCGAGAAACAGGATACCTGTCAGTAAAAAGAGCGATAGATAGGTCATTTGGTAATGCCGTGCATCCTGAAGAAAGGGTCTAAGTCGATTAGCAATCATGGAAATCTATTTGACCTATAGATGGTATTCCATAAAAAATTCCATAACTTCTCCTCATGAACTTTATTTCTCTTGCGCGTCATGCCGACAGTACGCCATCACATATTGCCCGTGTGGAGGATATCGATCGGCCTCTGTCAGCTTTCGGAATCACGCAAACCATTGCATTTTCGAAAAAGATGGGCGCTAAGCGCGTTGAACCTGATATTTTTTATGTCAGTCCAGCTCAGCGAAGTATTCACACAGCCATGATATTGATACGTGAGTTGCAATTGAGTTATGACAGATTGAGAGTTGTTAAAAACCTCTACAATGCTTCCGAGTATGAATTGTTGGATTTTTACGAGCATAAGGTAGAACGGGAAAAGCATTGCATGATTATAGGGCATAATCCTGGAATCAGCAATTTCGCAAGCCTTCTCTCAGGGGAATCCTACAGCTATCCCACAATGGGCTGTGTGACCTTGGCGCAAAAAACTCAAACCAATCAGGCTAAAGATGGCTCAAAGCACACTCAGCAACAATTTGCAAAGGGATTTGAACAACTTTTTGCTTGTTTGAGTTAGGTAGGCGGTATAATATGGATACTAGAGAACAAGCTATTTACAATGAAGTGACTGCCTTTGATGATCCGCTAGATCGTTATGGGGTAATTATTGAGTTTGGCGAGGAGCTTCCGCCAATGGACCAAGCAGCAAAGACAGAAGATAATATTGTAAAGGGCTGTCAATCCACTGTATGGTTGGATGTTCAATGCCGCGCTCAACGTATTTTTTTACAAGCAGACAGCAACACAGCCATAACTAAAGGAATCATTGCCATGTTAGTGCGGGTACTCGATGGGTTAAGCCCAGCTGAAGTATACCAGCACCCCCTATCTTTTATTGAGGCGATAGGCCTACACGAACACCTGAGTTCTCAGCGATCGAATGGTTTACATTCTATGATCCAAACTTTACGAAAAAAGGCAGAATCCTATTTGTAAAAGATAGTATATTCAAAATATTATGCTAATTAATCACCAAAACAATCTAGTTTTCAGCGAGCGAACTGCCATAATTTTGAATCATTCAGATCCCAATACTGACTTCAGCCCAAGTTATGATCAAGATGTACTAGAAGACCTCGGCGCCAAGCTCATCGTACACAACGATGAAGTGAATACTTTTGATTGGGTAATCTCTTCCTTAATTGAAGTCTGCGGTCACAGTTCCATTCAAGCGGAGCAATGTGCCATGCTTATCCATTTCACAGGAAAGTATGCTGTAAAAACAGGAAGTGAAGACAAACTTAAGGCTCAGCGTGAGGCCTTAACGGAAAGGGGTATTCAAGCAACTATAGAATAATGTCCTACCGGCATTTCCTTGCAGATGATTTGCAAGCCATGCCCAAACGTCAGCGGACAGAATTTGTACAAGGACTATCAGGCATTAAATCGCTGTTTGCCATTGTCACCTCTAGTGGAAGCACACTGAATATTGCTCCGTTTAACTCGATTGTTCATATCAGTTCGAATCCAGCGAGAATCGGATACATTAGTCGACCAGACAACAATCATAGACATACCCTTCAAAACATCATAGCGCATCAATCTTTTTCTATTAATTCCGTGCGCGAGGAAGATCTTGAAGATGTAGTGAACTCTTCGGAAAACCTGCCTTCTGATCATTCGGAATTTATAGGGAAGCATATTCAGCCAACTGCCCTTAACAACCACTCCGTTCCCGCCCTGCAACATGCTGATGTCCAAATCTTTTGTGAATATGAAGAGCATATTACCATTCCATCGAGTCAGGGAATTTTGGTTATTGGACGAATTCAAGAAGTAATCATCCGTGAGCCGCTCTATCAAGGCGAACACCAAGAGGCTTGGAAAGACCTAGCACTAAGTCAAGGATTAGAGCACTTCTACGTAAAAGGAAAACATCGCAAGATCACATATCGCCATTAGAATATCATGCCGATTGTAATGCTAAATGACGACATCTATGCTCTACCCAATCCACTATTTGGTGAAGACGGACTTGTGGCCGTTGGAGGAGATTTACATCCCGAGCGATTGATTTATGCCTATAAAAATGGAATCTTTCCATGGTATGGACAAAAAGGACCTATTCTATGGCATGCACCAGACCCGCGTTTCGTTATTACAAAAGATCGGTTCCATCTTCCGAAAAGTGCGCGTGAATTCATCGCAAAAAGCCAATGGACTGTCCGTGTAAACACTTCCTTTGATGCAGTAATTCAACAATGTGCTTCTATTCCTAGAAAGGGGCAAGAAGGAACTTGGATTCATCCTGAAATGATTGAAGCCTATTGTCAATTGCATACAATGGGCTACGCAAAGTCTATAGAGGTGTGGGAAAAAGATGACTTGATAGGAGGCCTATATGGAGTAGCTATGGATCCTATCTTCTTTGGAGAATCTATGTTTCATCTTAAAAGTGGGGCATCCAAAGTTGCGCTTCATCATTTATGTACTCAAATGGATTTTGAACTGATTGATGTACAAATCCCCACTACCTTGATGGAAAACTTTGGAGCCTACCCGATACAACTGGCCGAGTTTTTGGATATTTTACAGATGCATTTGCACAAATAACCTTTAAAATACGCTATGAAAAGAAGTTTAATCGTCATCAGCACAACGTTAATATTCCTGGCATTCAACAATATCCTTCAGGCGCAAGACATCTCAGGAACATGGTATAACACTGAAAAATCAGGTAAAATCGAAATTTTCAAGGAGGGCAACGCATACTTCGGAGAGATTGTATGGTTGGAAGAACCCAATGACGAAAACGGCAAACCAAAGGTTAACAAAAATGCACCCAATACCTCTGATCAAAAAGAGCCAATCATTGGATTACGCGTTTTGCGTGACTTTACTGCTGATGGAGATGGCAAGTTTTCCGGCGGCACGATTTATGATCCTAAAAATGGTAAAACATACAAGTGCGTGATTACCGTCGTTAGTGACAATAAACTCGACGTAAGAGGCTATGTGGGTATACCTGCATTAGGTCGAACGGAAAACTGGACACGGGCTTCCGAATAGACAACCGGCTGTTACTGCTTTATGCATTATAAATTTCTCCACATCCTTTGGCTAATTAGTACTCTCCTTTTGGGGAATCATTGCATGTCTTCCGATAAGAAAGGAAAAACGGATGCTTCGAATACTAATAGTGAAGAAAGTTACATTGACACCAGTATCAGAACCGATACCCTAAATCTGATTCCTGACTCAATAAGTGGGTTTTATGGTACTTACCCCAAAAGTCTCTTGGATACTATAACAGTATCTCCTGGGCTATCACTTTCCGAACTGCTCCAAGATCATCTGCCTTACAACGCTATTCTTCGGCTTGAAAAACCTCAATATGAAGAAGTACCGTCATTGAAAAATGTCTATCCTGGTCAACAGTTTGCCGTTCTCCGTGATTCGACTGATGAGGTGACTCATGTATTTGTCGAGCGCGATGCACTCTCCTACTATAGCTATGAAATCTATTGGGAAGATGTAGTGGGAGAAATTATTGAAATCCCAACTACGAGTCGTTCTAAACAACTTGGAGGAGTAATCAAGTCGTCCTTATGGGCAACCATTGAAAATCAGGGAAGTAATGGAGTGCTTTCCGTCAAACTGGCCAATATATTTGCATGGTCCATTAACTTTTATCGAATACAGACCAATGATACGATTCGAGTACTATTTGACGAAGTCGTTGCTCAAAACGGGAAAGTCCTTGATGCTGATAATATAACGGCGGTTAAGTTTACGCACTTTGGGAAACCTTATTACGCCTTTGCGTATGGAGACTCTCTTAGTGGCTTTCAATATTTTGATGAAAAGGGGCATACCATGAAGCAAATGTTTCTGCAAGCCCCTGTTGAGTTTTCACGTATCAGCTCGCGCTTCACCCACAGCCGAAGACACCCTGTAACTGGACGTAACTCTCCGCACCTTGGCACTGATTATGCCGCACCCATGGGAACACCCATTGTATCAACTGCTAATGGGACAATAGAAACCTTCGGATACACAAGTGGTAATGGTAATTATGTCAAAGTCAAACACAACAGTACATATTCCACACAGTACCTGCACATGTCTAAATTTGCGGAGGGGTTAACCAAAGGGGCTCCGGTGCAACAAGGGCAAATCATAGGATATGTGGGCAGCACAGGACTTTCAACGGGGCCCCATGTTTGCTATCGATTTTGGAAGGATGGCGTGCAAATTGATCCATATAGTGAGATCGGAAAGGAAAGCTTACCTATGCCAACTAATCAAATCCAAGATTATTTAAAGTATATTCAACCACTGAAGGAGAAACTCGATGCAATCGAGGTTCAATAACATCAAATAACAACGAAAAATTAAAAATGCATACCATGAAGCGTTCTTACTTTACCATTTTTTCTATCCTTATCTGTTTACTCATTAGCCAACAATCATTTGGCCAAGAATTAAGTAAACAGGAACGTAAAGATTTAATCAAACAAATCAAAGAGCTAAAGAAAAATCCTGAGCGGTATAAAAACCTCATTGAAACCAATAAATCCTATCGCGTTGAGGTTGAAGAGCTTTATCAAGAAATTGATAACGCTAGGGCAGAAATTGCTCAATTAGAAGAAGTTGTTGCCTTCCAAGACGAACAATTAAAAAATTGCAAGCAAGGAGGCATGGGTGCTAATAACGGCATCATTGGTGACATCGCAAATTCAAGTGAAGGCGCAGAGGGAGGATCTGTGGCTGAAGGCGCCGAAGGATCAAATACGGGAAGTGCTGATGGCAACCAAGACAATGAATCCATTGCCATTAACACTGACGCACCATCTGGAGAATCTTATCGCATTCAGATTGGATTTTATGATAAGCGTGATTTATCCCATTTAATTGATAACGGTCTTGTAATGCGTTATGAAAATGTGGATGGAACTATGCGCTATTCTCTTGGTGATTTCTCCTCTCCTGAAGAAGCGGCAGAATTCATTCAAATCATCCGCCCGATGCGCTTTAACGATTCTTTCATCTCTAAATACAATAGTGGTGTAAGAGAGATGTCATTTGACTTTCCAGTTCGCTAAAAATATTTTCCTTATATCGCGCAATCTTTTGGTGCTAATGTTCCATTAGTTCTTATGCATATAGTACTTTTGAGCGCTAAACTTTTATATCATGACAGTAGATAGCCTTCTGTTTGCCGTACCGGCAGTAGCCTTTTTAGCTCTAGTAGTAATGTACTTGAAGTCCTCGTGGGTTAACAAACAATCTATGGGGAACGAGCGAATGGCTGAAATCGCAATGTATATCCGCCGAGGGGCACTCGCCTTCTTAAGTGCCGAGTACCGTTTGTTAGCCATTTTCGTAGTGGTTGCTGGAGCCTTACTTGGGCTTCTAAGTACCGTGGTTGACACAACCCACTGGTTTATTGTAGTAGCATTTGTTATCGGCGCCGTGTTCTCAGCATTAGCAGGAAACATCGGTATGCGTATTGCGACAGCGGCAAATGTACGTACGACAGAAGCGGCTAGGACTAGCCTAAGTAAGGCGCTTAAAGTGAGTTTTAGCGGAGGTATGGTAATGGGACTAGGTGTTGCTGGACTTGCGGTCTTTGGTCTTAGTATCTTATTCATTGTATTGTTGAAGACATCTATTATCCCTGGAGTCGAAAACTTTAGCGGTGAATCAGCATCGGAAAGATTTCACCTTGCAACTCTTATCCTAGAGGCACTAGCTGGTTTCTCCTTAGGCGCTGAATCTATTGCCCTCTTTGCCCGTGTTGGTGGGGGTATTTATACTAAAGCTGCTGACGTAGGGGCTGATCTTGTAGGTAAAGTAGAAGCAGGTATTCCAGAAGATGATCCTCGAAATCCTGCAACCATTGCCGATAACGTTGGTGACAATGTAGGTGATGTTGCAGGGATGGGTGCTGATTTATTTGGATCTTATGTTGCAACTGTTTTGGCTGCAATGGTACTAGGGAACTACCTCGTAATTGGCGAAGGCTACAACGATGCATTCGGGGGCTTAGCGACCATGTTGTTACCTCTTTTAATTTCGGCTGTAGGAATCATATTTTCCTACATCGGAGGACTTTTTGTTCGAGCTAACGACGACTCAAAGGAAAGTGGTGTTCAAGCCTCCCTTAATCTCGGTAACTGGATTTCTATAGGACTTACCGCTATCGCGTCCTTCTTATTGATTAAAATGATTCTGCCTGAAACCATGACGATGGACTTCTTTGGAGAGGATTCTCGACAAATAAGTAGCGTGAACGTTTTCTGGTCTGTGCTCATTGGACTCGGTGTTGGGGGAGCGATTAGCTATCTGACAGAATTCTACACAGGTAAGGGTAAGAAACCCGTCATGGATATTGTGGCAAAATCGGCAACAGGAGCAGGTACAAATGTTATCGCAGGACTAGCTACAGGGATGATTTCAACCTTCGGACCAATCATTTTGTTTGCTGCTGCCATATGGGGAGCTTATGAATGTGCAGGATTTTACGGGGTATCAATTGCCGCTTGTTCTATGATGGCTACTACCGCCATGCAATTAGCAATTGATGCCTTTGGACCTATTGCAGATAATGCAGGAGGTATTGCCGAAATGAGTGAGCTACCAGAAGAGGTGCGTGAACGTACAGATATTTTGGATTCTGTTGGTAATACAACAGCTGCCATTGGCAAAGGCTTTGCAATTGCCTCAGCAGCATTAACGGCTCTCGCCCTATTTGCGGCCTATGTCCCAATGGCAGGGATTCTTGATGGAATCAACATCTTTAAAGCCAAAGTACTTTCTGCACTTTTTATAGGCGGAATGATTCCAGTTGTCTTCTCGGCATTAGCTATGAATTCAGTAGGAAAAGCTGCTATGGATATGGTCAAAGAAGTTCGCCGTCAGTTCCGCGAGATTCCCGGTATTATGGAGGGAACAGGAAAACCAGAATATGAGAAGTGCGTTGAAATTTCAACTAAGGCTGCTCTTCGAGAAATGCTTTTACCTGGCGCACTTACCCTAGTTATGCCAATTCTCATAGGTTTTACCATGGGGCCTGAGGCATTAGGAGCATATATGGCAGGTGTAGCCGTAAGCGGTGTTCTCTGGGCTATTTTCCAGAACAACGCAGGAGGTGCGTGGGATAACGCCAAAAAGAGCTTTGAAGAAGGTGTAATGATTGATGGGGAGATGACCTATAAAGGTTCTGAAGCACACAAGGCAGCTGTGACTGGTGATACTGTGGGTGACCCTTTCAAAGATACCTCAGGACCTTCAATGAACATCTTAATCAAATTAACATGTCTCTTAGGGTTAGTCATTGCCCCTATTCTAAAAGATTTCTGGGGAATGGAGGATGCAAAAGGTCATGGCGCGCCAGCGACAGAAGTAGAAGCTACTGTTGAAGAGGCCATAAATCTTACTCCATCTGATGACACATGGGCTATTGATGAA
>TARA_B100000963_G_scaffold193921_1_pt1 | contig 14615 bp, 14 predicted proteins | sample TARA_B100000963 | Tara Oceans TARA_B100000963 (sample SAMEA2622097) | marine metagenome | biome: marine biome (ENVO:00000447); feature: surface water layer (ENVO:00002042); material: "saline water (ENVO:00002010), including plankton (ENVO:xxxxxxxx)" | depth 5 m | reverse complement strand
GATGGTAATATCGATGACGCTGAAGTTCCAGAATTCATTGAGTTTATAGCCAAAGATGCACCATCATTTCAGGATATTTTTAGAGACGGTTTGAAATGGGTAGATATAATATCAAATAAGGAATTTGAAAAAAATTTTATTGATTGCAACGAATCTGAGCAAAAGTCAATTTTAGATTCAGTAGCATTCCCTAAGGGGAAAAAAAATAAAGAGGAAGCTTTTTTTTCTACATTCAAAGATTTAGTTATTACCGGATACTTTACTTCTGAAGTAGGAATAAATGATCTTGGCTACAAGGGTAACCAACCCAACTTCTGGGATGGGGTTCCTGATGAAATAATGAGAGATCATGGTTTCTCTTATGAGAAGGATTGGAATTATAAATTTGTAGATCCATTAAAAAGAAATGATATAGCAAAATGGGACGATGACGGAAACTTAATTAGCTAGGGAATCATATAAATTTCTATTTTAGCTAAATGAGTGAATATATACTATCCATTGACGCCGGTACAACAAGTTCAAGAGCCATAATTTTTGATAAAAAAGGAAATGCAGTAGGAGTATCTCAACACGAATTTACCCAGTTTTTCCCAAAAAAGGGTTGGGTAGAACATGATGCATTAGAAATCTGGGAAACTCAACTTAAGGCCATTAACGGGGTTCTTCAAAAGACAAATATCAATGCTTCTCAGATTAATGCACTAGGAATTACAAATCAAAGAGAAACCACATTACTTTGGGACAAAAATACTGGAATTCCCGTACATAAAGCCATTGTCTGGCAAGACAGGAGGACAACTGAAATATGCAATGATATTGTAAAAAAAGATAAGGCAAACTTATTCCTCGATAAAACCGGATTAATTCTAGATTCTTATTTCTCAGGTACAAAAATAAAATGGATTTTAGATCAAGACCCTGATTTAAGAAAAAAAGCAGAAAACGGAGAAATTTTTTTCGGAACTATAGATACATGGTTGATCTGGAATCTTACGGGAAGAAAGGTTCATGTTACTGATGTTACAAATGCTAGCAGAACACTTTTATTTAATATACATTCTCTAAAATGGGATCCAGAGTTATTAGAAATTCTTAACATCCCGGTAAAAATTCTACCAAAAATAGTTTCTTGTTCAGAGAAAATAGCTTACACCAAAGATGGATTATTTAAAGATAAAATTCTAATAAGTGGTATTGCAGGTGACCAGCAAGCTGCATTATTTGGACAAATGTGCACTAATCCTGGAGATTTAAAAAATACTTATGGAACTGGATGTTTTTGTATTATGAACACAGGCGTTAAACCTGTGAAATCAAAAAATAAAATGTTAACCACGATAGGTTACCAAATTAATAATCAAACATATTATGCATTAGAAGGTAGTGTTTTTGTGGCTGGTGCAGCTGTTCAATGGTTAAGAGACCAATTAGGAATCATTTCATCAGCTTCTGAAATAGAGTTTTTAGCAAAAACTGTCGAAAATAATGGAGGTGTAACATTTATTCCTGCACTCGCTGGTTTAGCAGCTCCCTACTGGGATCCACATGCAACAGGCACAATTACAGGGATCACTCGTGGAACCCAAAAGGGTCATCTTGCAAGAGCAACTCTTGAAGCAATAGCAATGAGAACAAAAGAGATAATCACAGCTATGCAAAAAGATGCAAAATTTAAATTTAAATCTTTAAAAGTTGATGGAGGTGCAAGTAATAATAACCTGTTATTGCAAATACAATCTAACTTACTCGGTGTAAATGTGATTCGACCTAAGACTACCGAAACGACTGCACTAGGCGCTGCTTTTTTTGCAGGACTTGCTAGTGGTTTTTGGTCATCTTTAGAAAAACTATCCTCTGTGTGGGAGATTGACAGAGAATTTAATCCCGAAGAAAATGATGAAACTTTAAGCATTATTAATAACTGGGAAAAACGCATTTCAAAAATGAGTAATTCTCAAGAAAATGAATAGGAATTTTAACCTCAATGTTATTGCGAAAAATATAGAATGGGACCTAGCTATAGTTGGTGGAGGTGCAACTGGTTTAGGTATAGCAATAGATGCTGCAAATAGAGGTCTTAAAACACTGTTAGTTGAAAGACATGATTTTGCTAAAGGCACTTCGTCGAGAAGTACTAAACTAATACATGGTGGTGTACGCTACTTACAAAATGGTGATATTTCATTGGTAATTGAAGCGCTTAGAGAAAGGGGGATACTTAGAAAAAATGCACCGCATTTAGTAAGAGATTTAAGTTTTGTAATCCCATCATATGATTGGTGGAGTAGCCCTTTTTATGGATTTGGTCTAAAAGTTTACGATATGATGGCTGGAAAATTGGGACTAGGACCTTCAACTTTGCTAAATAAACAAGAAACACTTGATCATATTCCAAATGTTAATAAAAAAGGGTTAAGGGGGGGTATAATATACCACGATGGTCAATTCGATGATGCTAGGATGGCAATTAGTTTAGCTCTTACGGCAGCAAAAGAAGGAGCTACCCTTATCAATTATGCTGAGGTAAAGAGCTTTATAAAAGAAGGTGAACTAATTAATGGATTCAGTATTAGTGATAATCTAAGTGATAAAAATTATAATATCAGAGCAAAAGTTGTTGTTAATGCCACTGGGGTTTTTTCTGATCAACTAATTAAGTTAGATCAACCAAATGCTAAACCGATGATTCGGCCTTCACAAGGAGTTCACCTAGTATTAGAAAAAAAATTTCTCAATGGACCCCATGCTATTATGGTACCCCAAACCTCAGATGGTAGAGTACTTTTTGCAGTACCATGGAATAATTATGTAGTGGTAGGTACAACTGATACACCTATTGAAAGCGCAACTTATGAACCTATTGCGTTAAAAAAAGAAATCAATTTTATCCTAGAAAATGCGGGAAATTATATGACAAAAAAACCCAAAATTTCAGATGTTAAAAGTGTGTTTGCTGGATTACGTCCACTTGCAGCATCAAAAAATAATAGTGAGCCAATTAAAGAAGTTTCGCGACACCACAAAGTTACTGTTAGTACCAGTGGACTTATAAGTGTTTTAGGTGGAAAATGGACTACCTACAGAAAAATTGCGGAAGATACGGTAAATACTGTGCAAACCGTTGGTGGCTTATCAGAGAAAAAGTGTAAAACTGAGGGAATACCCATTTTTGGTTCTGATCAAAATACCAATTGGCAAGACCCTCTACATTTCTATGGTACAGAAGCTAAAAAAATAAAAAAATTATCTAAAACTGGAAATCAATCACTTTCAAAAAAACTACATATAACGAAAAATCAAATTTTATGGGCCTTGAGAGAGGAAATGGCTATTTCACTCGAGGACATTTTAGCTCGAAGAACAAGGTGCTTATTTTTAGATTCATCTGAAACTGAAAAAATAGCAGAAGAGGTTGCAATGATAATGGCTGATGAAATGAAAAAAAATAATACCTGGATTAATCAAGAGTTAAAAACATTCAAATCACTTGTAAAAAATTATAAAATATGATATTAAACCCTTTTTTAGCTGAATTCATTGGTACTGCTATATTACTTTTATTTGGAACAGGAGTAGTAGCAAATGTCAATTTAAATAAAACCATCGCCGAGAAACAAACTCCATGGGTTTTAATAACTGCCGCATGGGGATTTGCTGTTTTCGTAGGTGTATTTATTACTTCCCAATCTAGTGGTGCCCATCTTAACCCAGCTGTTACTTTGGGCCTAGCTGTTGCAAAAAAATTTTCGTGGTCTCTAGTTCCTGGATATTTTATATCACAACTTGCTGGAGCTATGGTTGGTAGTTGGTTAGCTTATATAACATATATAGATCACTATCGTTTAACTGATGATGAAACAACTGTGAGGAGCACATTTTGTACAGGCCCAGCGATTAAGAACATTAAGAATAATTTTTTTAGTGAGACAATTGGAACTTTTATGCTTGTGTTTGGTGCATTATTTATTGTTGAGCCTAATATTAAAATTAATGGTACTGAAGTTGAAAATTTTGGTTTAGGAGCATTGGAGGCATTACCAATTGGGATTTTGGTTTGGCTCATTGGAATGGCTCTTGGTGGGACAACTGGTTATGCAATTAACCCGGCTAGAGACTTTGGGCCAAGAATTATCTACCAGTTGCTTCCCCGAAAAAATAAAAATGCTGAATGGAATTATAGTTGGGTTCCAATTCTAGGACCTTTTTTAGGAGGAGCAATAGCAGGGATAATTTATAATTTTTTATTATAGTCCTATCATTTTGTTTTTTTCTGAAAATAAGTTTGTGGAAATAGTCAAAAGAAAAAAACCTGTGCCAGAAAGATTTTTTGTATAAACTCCAAAAAATCAAGTTTGAGGCTACACAATTGATCAAGGATCTGCTCAAAGACAGCTTTCTTTTACAAATGAAACTCACCTCTTCTAATTAAAAACTCGTTGAGTTTATCAAAAAAACTAGCACAGGCTAAACATTAGTTTTATTAATAAGTACCTAAGTGTATTTCAATCATTTCTATTAAATTCTTAATTTTCTCTTCATCGTAAGTTGATGATGTTGATGTATTTATTTTATACTTTTCTAGCTGTGCAGCAAACTGAAGAGAACACATTGCAAGCACATCCTGCTTATCCCGAACAGCATAATTTTTTTCAAGTTGCTTAATAGTACTCTCTATTTTTCTTGCTGACTCTCTAAGAGAAAATTCTTGGTCAACTGGAATTGTAAGTGGATATACCCTATTTGCAATAGTCAATTTAATTTTTAATTTTTCGCTCATAATACTAATTCATTGATGAAAGCTGCTGAATACAATAATCAACCTCTTTAATTAAATTATTTATTTTTGTTCTTGTTTGAGACTTCCCATCACTGCTTCCGAGTAAATTATTTGCTACCTTTAAAGATTTATTATCATCCTCAAGTTTTAAAACTTTATCCTTTAGTTTCTTGTTTTCCAATTCAAGAGCTATTTGTAATTCTTTAGATTTGACAATATTTAGGTGATTTTCTTTTAGCTTATTTAGCAGTGCTATAATTTTCTGTTCTAAAATTTTAATTGACTGGAGGTTTTGGTTCATTTATGACAATCAAAACGATTTATTGATAACAAATTTATTGAATCTTTTTTCATTAATAGCTTATAGGTATCATTAGTTAATAATTTTAGTTTACAAATCTTAGTAAATTTGAATTGAAAAAAATAAGATCTTTATACACTAGAAGGAACAAATTTTGAAAACCCATTACTTAATTTATTTTTTACTTACTTCTAACTTTATACTACCACAGAATGAGAAAAGTAATATTTTACCAGTGGATATCCCTATTCAGCTCTCAGGAACATTTGGAGAACTCCGAAAAAATCATTTCCATGCAGGGTTAGACATTAGAACACGCGGTCGGGAGGGATTACCAATACGATCAATAAAATCAGGTTGGATTAATAGACTTAAAGTTAGTTTAAGCGGCTATGGAAAGGCATTATATATAGAGCATAATGATGGACTTGTATCTGTTTATGCACACTTAAAAAAATTTAATCCTAGAATCGAATCCTATCTTAAGAAAAAGCAATACAGCAGAAAATCTTTTTCTATCGAGTTATTCCCTAGTGAAAATGAACTTAAAGTTAATGAAGGAGAGGTAATCGGCTACAGCGGAAATACTGGAGGATCTCTTGGTCCGCACTTACATTTTGAACTTAGGGAAGCAAATGGTCAAATTCCTATCAATCCAATACAGTATGGGAATATATACGTCGAGGATTCCAGAAATCCACAGATTCAAAGTTTTTATTTGTATAAAGGTTTTGGCCCAAATGAAAAGAGAAAAGAATTTTTGCTTGTGAAAAAAAATGACAGTGTTTATACTACAGCTGGAGTTATTGAAGCTGGAAGATTAAATATAGGTCTAGAATTTTTTGATCGTCAGAATCTTTCGCAATACAAAAATGGAATTTATAGTGCTAAAGCTAAATTGAATGGGCTTGAGATTTTTTCTTATAAAATGAATAAAATATCATTCAATGATTCTAAATATATAAATCTATTTTTAGATTATAATGAATTAATTAGTAGTAGAAGAAAAATCCATCGATTTTTTTTACATCCCGAACAAAAAATATCATTTTTAAAAGATTCAACTTTATCTGGTAAAGTTCTTATTGAAAATGGAAAATCTTATCAGTTGTTAATTCAAATACGAGATTACAACAAAAATACTAGTTATCTAGAGGCATACCTTAAAGGAATTCCAGAAATTATTTCACCTGAAATGGATGTTGAAAACTTAATACTTCAAGAAAATGAGTATAATTTCGAATTTGAAGATAAATCTGTTTTTTTTCCAAAAAATAGTTTTTTTTATGAAGTGAATTTGAAAGTCGAGGAAAAAGGTGATACTTTAAAAGTTGGTGAAAATATTTTTCCATTAAAAAAACCCTTTTCAATAAGATCCAGAATTCCTGAAGAAGACAGTTTAAAAATCTCTCAATCATTTTTAGCCTTTTTAGACAAAAATGGAAAATCATCTTTTTTAAGTGGAGACATAAATGAAGGCTATTGGGAAGCCAAATCAAAAATATTAGGAAGTTTTATAATAAGTAGAGATAGTATTGCTCCAGAAATCAGAGCTCAGAATTTTAGAAACAACCAGTGGGTAAATGATTACAGTTTTTTAAATTTTAGAATTTCAGATGATTATTCAGGTATCAAAAGATACAATGGCGAAATAAATGGAAAATGGATTTTGCTCGAATTTGAACCAAAAAAAAATAGATTATTTTACAATTTGGATGATCTTGATTTCGATACAAGTCTACATAACCTGAAAATTGAAGCAGAAGACCAAGCAGGAAATAAAACAGTTTATAAAATTAAATATTATAGGAAGACCAAATAGTTTTTAGAATTAAACCAGGTCAACTAATTTGTAAATTCTTTTAGAGAAGAAATCACATAATCTACCTCCTTTATTGAGTTAAAAATAGAAAACGAAAATCGTAGTGATGGTCTTTTCCGCAGTTCTTTAGATTGAATTGAGTTTAATACGTGTGACCCTGTAGTGCTACCAGATTGACATGCACTTCCTTTAGAACAAGCTATTCCCTTTAAATCTAAATGAAAGTCTAAAAGACTTGCTTTTTCATTATCGATTGGTAGAGCAACATTTAATAGTGTATAAGTGCTAAATTTAGTACTACTAGAAAGACCATTAAAGATAACATCAGGAAAAATATTTAATAATGAATTTTTAAAATAATTTTTCAAATTTAATATGTGAGATCTTTCGGACTCTAGATTTGAATAGGCCATTTCTAAAGCTTTATGCATTCCAACAACATTGTGTACTGATTCTGTCCCAGCTCTTAATCCTCTTTCTTGAGCGCCTCCATATATAAATGGCTCTATGCCAATGTTTTTTTTAATAAATGAAAAACCTATTCCTTTGGGTCCATGAAATTTGTGTGCCGCTGAGGAAAGAAAATCAATAGGCAGATTTTCCATATCAAAAGTATAGTGGCCAACTCCTTGAACTGCATCCGTGTGAAAAAATGCTCCATTTTCATGACATAACTCACCAACCATTTTAATATCGAGTATATTACCAATTTCATTGTTAATATGCATTAAACTTACTAACTTTTTAGAATTATCTTTTTTTAATAAAATTTCTAAATGTTCAAGATCAATTGAACCATCATTATCAATATTAATATAGTCTATATTTACTTTATGAATTTTATTTAATGCTTCTAGTGCATGAATTACAGCATGATGTTCAATTGGTGATGAAATAATAGTTTTTACCTTTAAATCTTTTACTGCACAGTTTAGTATCATATTATCCGATTCTGTACCACCAGATGTGAAAATAATTTCTTGGGGAGAAGCATTGAGCAAACCTGCTATTTTCTTCCTTGCAGTTTCAACATATTTTTTTGCATTTCTTCCAAATGCATGAGTAGAAGATGGATTTCCAAAGGAGTCTTTCATTACCGAGGAAATGGAATCTATCACCTCCTTTCTCATGGGGGTTGTAGCTGCATTATCAAAATAAACATTCATTAGCACAAAATATTAAAATTTTAGGATTCAAAATTCTCTAAAGTGTTTTTAATAATTGAAATACAATCATTGATTTGTTCATCTGTTATTGTTAAAGGCGGGGCAAATCTTATTATATTACCATGAGTAGGTTTTGCTAATAGACCACTACGCATAAAATTTAAACATATTTCCCAAGCAATATCGTTATCATAAGTATTATCTATTTCAATTGCATTCAATAACCCTTTACCTCTCACATTATTAACAATAGAACTAATTCTCGAATAGTTTTTCATAGATGACCTAAACTTTTCTCCTAGCTTAGATGCATTTGCAGCAAGATCCTCATTGACTACAATTTTTAATGCAGCCAAGCAAACAGCACAAGCCAATGGATTCCCACCAAACGTAGATCCATGCTCTCCTGGTTTAATGCAAAGCATAATTTCGTTATCAGCTAAAACTGCTGAAGCCGGAATTACACCTCCTGAGAGTGCTTTACCTAAAATTAAGATATCAGGCCTAGCATTTTCGTAATCAGTCGCTAACATTCTCCCAGTTCTTCCTAAACCAGTTTGAACTTCGTCAGCAATAAATAAAACATTATATTTTGAACACAAAGATCTTACACCTGTCAAATAACCTTGGTCAGGGATAATAACACCAGCTTCACCTTGAATAGGTTCAACCATAAAAGCGGCTGTATGAGGATTTTTTAATTTTACTTCTAACGATTCTAAATCATTATAGGGTATAATATCATAACCCGGCATGTAAGGCCCAAAATCTTTATATGATGAAGGATCATCTGAGCTTGATATAGCTGCTAAAGTTCTTCCCCAAAAGTTACCATTCGCGAAAATAATTCTAGCTTTATTTTTCGGAATTCTCTTTTTTAAATAACCCCATTTTCTTGCTAATTTAATTGCTGTCTCACCTCCCTCAACTCCAGTGTTCATAGCAAGTACCTTATCATATTTAAATAATTCTGTAATGTATTTTTCATAGGTGCCTAAAACATCGTTGTAGAAAGCTCGTGAGGTTAGGGTCAATTTTTTTGATTGAGATTCAAGTGCCTCTATTATCTCAGGGTGACAATGACCTTGATTTACAGCAGAATATGCCGATAAAAAATCAAAGTATTTTTTCCCATCCACATCCCACAAATAAACTCCTTTCCCTTTTGATAATACTACTGGCAGAGGTTTATAATTGTGTGCGCCGTGATTGTATTCAAGATCAAAAAAATATTTTGATTTAGAAATTGTTTCCAAGAGCATATACTTAGTAAGTAAAAATACTAAATATAGATCCCAAAAACCTAGAAGAGATTGTTATTTATTTTATTAACCAGACTAAATTTACAGAATGCTGAAGAAACAATTTAAAAGTTATACAAAAGGTTTACGTGTAATTGATATTAATAAGAAAGGTATGGGAGTAGCAAAATCCCCTGAGGGTATTGTTTATTTCATAAAAAATACTATCCCCGGTGACATAGTTGATGTAAATCCCTATAAAAAAAGGAAAGGATATATTGAAGCAGCGCCAATCAAGTGGGTGACTAAGTCATCAAAAAGAGTGAATCCTAGATGTGATTACTTTGGTGTATGCGGAGGTTGTAAGTGGCAAAATATGAAATATGAAGAGCAATTAGTTTACAAGGAGAAGAGCGTTATCAATGATTTAAAAAAAATAGGAAAAGTTGAAATTCAAAAAAAACTACCAATACTTGGTGCCGCCGACTCTTATTTCTATAGAAATAAAATGGAATATTCATTTTCAAAGAATCGATGGCTAACAAAAAATGAAATCGAAAAAAAGGGATCGATCAATAAAAATGCTCTCGGTTTTCATAAACAAGGAAGGTGGGATAAAGTAGTTGATATTAATTTATGTTATCTCCAAGCTGAGCCTTCAAATATGATTCGAAACGCAGTTAGAGATTTTGCTCTTAAAAACCAATTAGAATTTTTTGATCCAAGAGAAAAAAAGGGTTTTTTAAGATCGATTATCATCAGAAATACTCTCAAGGGTGAAGTTATGGTTATATTTCAATTCTTTAAGGAAAATAAAGTTCAAAGAGAATTAATTCTTGATTTTCTAAAAGTTAACTTCAAGGAAATAAAATCACTACTTTATTGCATAAATTCTAAAGAAAATGATTCGATCTATGATCAAAATATAATCTGTTTTTATGGAAAGAACTTTATAACAGAGAATATTGATAAATTAAAATTTAAAATTTATCCAAAGTCTTTTTATCAAACTAATCCTAAACAAACAAAAAAACTTTACGAAATAATTAAAGATTTTGCTGCCTTAAAGAGGGATGAAATAGTTTATGATTTGTATTCGGGAATTGGAACAATAACTCTATATCTCTCTAATTATTGCAAAAAAATAATAGGTATTGAATCAATACCAGAAGCAGTAAATGCAGCAAAAGAAAACTGCCTACTAAATCAAATTAACAATGCTTTTTTTGAGGAAGGTGAAATGATTGATGTATTTGATGAAATTTTTTTTAATAAACATGGTAAAGCTGATGTAGTCATTTTGGATCCACCTAGAGGTGGTATTCACAAAAAAATAGTAAAAAAACTTATGGTATTAGAACCAAAAAGAATTGTATATGTAAGTTGCAATAGTTCAACTCAAGCAAGAGATTTAGAACTTATTAAAGAAAAATATGAATTAAAAATTAGTCGAGCTGTTGACATGTTTCCTCAAACCCATCATGTTGAAAATATTGTACTTTTACATCTAAAGTCAAAAAATGTTTAAACCATTAATAAAGTTTTGTGTAGGACTTTTGACTCTAATACTAGTTATAAACTGCGAAAGAGATGACATATGTATTGAAGATATTAGGGAAAGTCCAGATTTAATCATTTTAATGCTTGACATTGAAAATAAAATTCAAAGAAAAGAACCCGCAGGATTTTCAATTCTTGCAATAGATAACAATGTAGAACTTCCCTCAAGGGGAACAAAGGATTCTATTGTTCTTCCGCTAAAAATTCAAGAAAACATTGTACAATTTGAATTTATTACAAACAAAGGGACTGCAGAGGAAAATATCGATACATTGCAAATTAATTATGAAAGGTTTGACAGCTTCATAAACTCAGCATGTGGTTTTAGATCAAATTATATTCTTGAAAAACTACCAGTGAGCGTATTAAATCCAGGAAATAACTGGATAAAAGGCTTTACAATATTAAGAGATACAATATCAGATGAAACTAACGCACACTTGGGTATTTTACATTAGCTTTTTATCCCTAGGCTACTCTTTGGGCCAACAAAATGATAATCTACCTATCGATGATAGTCTGAATTTAAAAAAAGTTAAATCAATAAATTTGAGAGTAGGTTTTGATCTTTACAGAACAATACTTTCCAGAGTATCTAACGACTTTGAGGGTTTTGAAGTTGTTGGAGATCTTAAAGTTGGTGAAGATTTTTTTATCGCTTTAGAATTGGGAAATCTAGAAACAACCAAACAAGTAGAGCAAGTAAATTTTACTACTAATGGTAGTTATCTTAAAATGGGATTTGATTACAACATGCTTGAAAATTTAGAGGGTATGAATAATCATATAACTATAGGTGCAAGGATTGGATCAAGCAAACACAATCAAATTTTGAACAGCTACACTATACTCGATCGAACAAGATACTGGTCAACTTCTGATTTACCAGTTACAAACGGATTTGCAACTGGAGAAAGATCTGATTTAAATGCACTTTGGTTTGAAGTTGTATTAAATTTTAAAGTTCAAATTTTAAAAAATATATACTCGGGTGTAAGTCTTAGATTAAACAGATTGATAAGTGATAAAATACCTTCAAATTTTGATAACATTTATATCCCAGGATTCAACAAAAAAACACAAGACAATATATTTGGAGCTGGATTTAATTATACTCTTACTTATAATTTTTCGCTTTTATCCAAAAAAAAATAAGTCTAACTATTTAAACTTGTGAACTTTTTTGGAACCTTCATAGATTCTGAAATGTAATAAACGAGATTCAAGTTTTCCATTAAAAACTTTAATTTTCTTACTGGGTCTTAAGCCAATAAATTTAGAAGCCTCTATGTTAGAGGAAATTAACCACGCGTCAGTATTAGGAAATCCGGTTTTAAAATTATCACCTATACTTTTGTATAGATATTTTATATCACCTTTCAATCTATGCCCATATGGTGGATTAGTTAGAAGGTGTAAATTTTTTTTATTTTCTTTTTTTATCTGAAAAAAATCTACTCGATCTACTTTAATAAATCTATCTAGTTTAGCATTCTTGATGTTTTCTTTTGTTTTTTTTATTGCTGATGGTGCTTTGTCTGAACCTTTTATCAGTATTTTAGGGTCTATAACCTTATTTAATTGACTATCAATGATAAGTTTATAAAGCTTAGCATCAAAATCATTCCACTTTTCAAAAGAAAAACTTTTCCTATTTATATTTGCGGGAATTTTAGAAGCCAACATCGCTGCTTCTATTAAAAAAGTGCCACTACCACACATTGGATCTAAAAAATCATTTTTAGCTTCCCAACCAGAAAGGTAAATAAGTCCAGCTGCAAGTACCTCATTTATAGGTGCAATATTAGTTGAAGCCCTATATCCTCTTTTATGAAGGGATTCACCTGAGCTATCTAAAGAAATTGAACATAAATTATTTTGAATATGTAAATTGATTTTTATATCAGGTGATGTCTTGTCAACGTTAGGCCTTTTGTTATATTTTTTGCGAAAACGGTCTACCAAACCGTCTTTAGCCTTTTGAGAAGCATAATGAGAATGATTAAATATTGTGCCTTGAACTACGCTATCAATCATAAATTTTGAAGAAATATTCATATACTTTTCCCAAGGAAATTCATAAAACACATTGTATAATTGATTCTCATTATCAATTTTGCATTTATAAATGGGTTTTAAGATTTTTAAAGCAGTTCGAAGACTAAGGTTTGCTTTGTATAAAAATCCCTTATCACCCTCGAAGGACACAATTCGATTGCCTTTAATAACTTTTTTAGCCCCTAAGTCAACTAATTCTTTTTCTAGTATATCCTCAAAGCCATAGAAAGTCTTTGCCAACATTTTAAAATCTACCGACACTTTAAATAAGAAGTTATATTAGAAATCAAAAATAGCATTAATTAGATCAAATATTTTTTAATTCTTTTAGATAAATAAAACATAATCTCAATTTTTAAAGACAAATTTCTTTTAGTAATTTTGCAGTAATGAAAATCGAGGCATTAAATTCAGACAAAATGGGAATCATTTCAAGTCTGCTTTGCTTGTTGCATTGCGCCATTACCCCCCTTTTATTCATTTCGCAACCAACAATTTTAAATAGCTACACAGACTTGCCAGAAATATGGTGGCGTTTAGCAAGTTTATTGATTATCCCTGTATCATTATATGCGGTCTATAGATCAAACAAAAACACAACTAACAGGTCTTTAGGAGTTGCTATGTGGTTATGTTGCTTTATTCTTTTATCAACTATTATTAATGAAGCATTTGAAATATTTTCTTTAAAAGAATATTTCAGTTATGGAGCGTCAATCGCACTTGGTTTTTTACATGTATACAACCTAAAATATTGTACTTGCGAAGATGATGATTGTTGCACTCACAAATAATTCTTACTGTTTTTCAATTGGATCTTTAGGCTCTTTCCATGTTGTATAAAGCGAGTCTAGATTATATGTAAGCGCTGTTGGATCCAAATCGATAATACTATCACCATATGCCCTTTGTAAAATATCTTCTATTAAAAAATCTTCATAAACAGTTTCAGGATTATAAGTATCTTTCAATGACAACTTAAACATAGAAGCAGTTGTTTGATATAAAAATGCCCTCCAACCATTACGTAAATCTTTAACAAGTGAATGAGTTGTCTCACCTGTTTGTCGATGGACTAACTTTATTAAGATCCTTCCCTGTGATCTTGAAAGTTTTCTTAGCTCTTGTTCAAATTCAGAATAGATGAACTTTTCAATACGCTTCATGTAAATTTTCTTTGATCTTTTACTTTTAATCTCTTTCAATCTTTTACTAAGAGTATCTAAACGATCTGAAGCTAGTTTAGCATAGGGATAAACTCTAAGTGTTCTATTTCTAAGTAAAACATAATCTTTTAATTCATCAATAGTTTTAAATTTCAAAGGCTGAAAAAGAACTACTTCTTTAAGACGAATTCCTGACTGTGGAATTGAATCTGTCTCAAATTTGTAGAGTAACTCTGGCTCGATATCGTTTTCACCATTTTGTTGAGCAATGATAATGTTTCCTAAAATCATTAAAAGCGTATTTAGAAATAATCGATTCATTTATTTGAAAATTAACTCCATTGTTGGTCAAAATTACAAATATTTTGAAGTACAACTTTTGTTACGGAATATTCTTATTTTTGATAAATTAATTATTTGTAGATGAGTATTCTTAATAAAAAATCACTTTTATTTTTAGAAAAATATTTAAACAATGCTTCCCCAACTGGATATGAAAGTACTGGGCAAAAAGTCTGGAT
>TARA_B100000963_G_scaffold327733_1_pt1 | contig 14619 bp, 14 predicted proteins | sample TARA_B100000963 | Tara Oceans TARA_B100000963 (sample SAMEA2622097) | marine metagenome | biome: marine biome (ENVO:00000447); feature: surface water layer (ENVO:00002042); material: "saline water (ENVO:00002010), including plankton (ENVO:xxxxxxxx)" | depth 5 m | reverse complement strand
AATTGATTATGAAGTTAGTGTTTGATATTTACAAGTAATATCTCATGTATCATTTTAAAATATTTGTGGAATTAACTAGATTAAACAAACCAATAGGCTATATGCTTTTATTTTGGCCTTGTTCTTGGGGTCTGGCATATGCACATAATTTAAATCAAAACTTTAACCTTTTTATTTACTATCTAATATTATTTTTTTTAGGATCAGTTTTAATGAGAAGTGCTGGATGTATATTCAATGATATTGTTGATAAGGATTTTGATAAAAAAGTAAAAAGGACTAAATCTCGTCCTATCCCATCTGGAAAAATAACAATAAAACATTCTTTCGTTTATGTTTTAATTTTGTGTTCATTAGCTTTTTTAGTTTTAATCCAATTTAATTTTTTTACTATAATATTAGGTATGAGTTCTATGTTCTTAGCTTTTTCATACCCATTTATGAAGAGAATTACCTATTGGCCACAGTTATTTTTAGGAATTACATTTAATTGGGGGATAGTGATGGCTTGGGCCTCAATAAATAATGGCATATCAGGGGAAATTATCATACTTTATATATCAGCCATATTTTGGACATTGGGTTATGACACCATTTATGGAGCACAAGATATGTCAGATGATGAAATCATTGGTTTGAAATCAACCTCTATAAAATTCAAAAAAAATATAAATTTGTTTTTAACAATCTCATACTTGATAGTAATAGCTTTGAATCTTATCCTATTTAAAGATTTTATAGGGTTTAATATTTTTACAATTTTCTTCTCTCTTTTTTGTTTGAGTTTAATTTATCAAATTATAAGATTCGATAAAAAGAAAACCGATAATTACCTCGATTTATTCAAACTTAATAATCTTTCAGGTTTATTATTTTTTATAGGAATTTTCTCATTAAGTATTTAAAAAATGAAATTTCCTGAACTTAAAATAATTTTAAAAAGATTGTACAAAGAGTATGTGAGAGGCCACCTAAAAAGAATATTACTAGCATTAATTTTATCTCTCATTGTAGCAGGTAGTACTTCTGGAATAGCATGGTTGTTAGATCCAGCTGTAAAAAAGATATTTATTGAACAAAATAAAATATTTGCTTGGTCAATTCCGCTTCTAATTGTAGTTGCTTTTACGAGTAAGGGATTATCGCTTTATTTTGCTAGAATTAATATTATCAGGGTAGGTGAAGAGGTTGCAGGTGCGCTTCAAAAAAATGTTGCACATAATATTTTGACGTCTGATATTCAAACTTTAGATAATCGACATTCTGGAAAGTATATCTCTAATGTAATGTATGACACACACCACGTTCAAAATCTTGTGAGCAATGGAGTTCTAAACTTAATGAAAGACACATTTTCTGTAATTGCTTTAGTGTCTCTAATGTTTTACCAAAATTGGAAGTTAGCTCTTTTTGCTTTATTAATGATGCCATTAGCTGGGGGACTAGCTAGATCATTAGGTAAAAGAATTGGTAAGGCTACTTCTAAAGCAGGAGTCTCATCTGGAAATTTAGCATCATTTTTAGGTGAAATTTTTAAGGGATCTAAAATGATAAGAATTTATCAAAAGGAAAATGAAGAAAATAAAAAAGCAAGAAGAGTAGTTGATGACCTTGTAGAAAAAAATATCAAGATTGCAAGCGTAATGATAAGAGCGACACCTATAATGGAGTCTTTAACTGGATTTATGATTGCTGGCTTTATTATTTTTTCGGGAAAACTAATAGCTGCGGGTGAACTTGGTGTAAATAACTTTTTTTCTTTTCTTGCTGCGATGATGTTGGCTTATCAGCCTATCAGATCATTAGCTACAATAAATATGGTGGCTTACCAAGGAGCTGCAGCATTTAAAAGAATAAGTGAAATTATTGATAAAAAAATTGAAGTCAAAGAAATAACCGGCAGACCAGATCTTTTTTTAAATAACACTGATATTAATTTTAAAAATGTAGATTTTAAGTATCAATCAACTGATCAAAAAGCTGTAAAAAATATAAATTTTGAAATTAAAGGTAATTCAATGGCTGCTTTTGTCGGACATAGTGGAGCTGGGAAAAGTACTATAATTAATCTAATTCCAAGATTTTACGATCCTCAACAAGGGTGTATTGAAATAGATAATCAGGATATTAAAAATGTGTCTCTGTCGTCGCTAAGAAAGAATATATCAATGGTAAGCCAAGACGTAATCTTATTTGATGATACGGTTAAAAATAATATTTCATATGCAAAAAATAATGCTTCCGACCAAGAAATTTTGAGTGCATGTAAGTTTGCAGCAGCAGATGAGTTTATAGAAAAATTACCAGATGGATTAGATACTATGATTGGTGAGAATGGAATTAGACTTTCGGGTGGACAAAAACAAAGAATTTCAATAGCAAGAGCTATACTAAAAAAGTCGCCGATAATTTTACTAGATGAGGCAACATCGTCTCTTGATGCAGAATCTGAAAATATTGTTCAAAATGCAATAAATAATTTAACCAAAAATAAAACTACTCTAGTTATAGCTCATAGACTTTCAACTATTCATAATGCAGATAAAATTTTTGTCCTGAAAAATGGAAATATAATAAGTTCTGGTAAGCATGAATATCTAATTAACAATTGTGATGAATATAAATCACTTTACAAAAAACAATTAAAGTAAGATGATTCTCTTATATAGAGTCATAACAACATCATTATATCCTTTATTTATAATTTTCATCTATTTCCGAAAAATTTTAAAAAAAGAAGACCCTTTACGATTTAAAGAAAAAATTTATCCTTCTTATTTTAATTCAAAGAAAAAAAATGGGAATACTTTGATATGGTTCCATGCAGCTAGTATCGGTGAATTAAAAAGTATCATCCCAATATTAAGTGAACTATGCTTAAGTCAAACTAAATTAGAATTTTTAGTAACAACTACCACTCTGAGCTCAAGCGAAATAGCTAAATTAGAGCTTAAAAAAATAAAGAATGTGTCCCATAGATTTTTTCCCCTAGATGTAAACTTTCTAATCAAAGAATTTATTAAACAATGGAAACCAGACGCAATTTTTTTAGTTGACTCTGAAATTTGGCCAAATTTAATCTTGAATGCCAAAATAAATAATATTCCAATCGCTTTAATTAACGCTAGAATAACTTTAAAAACCTCAAAAAAATGGATGCTATTTAAAAATGTGGCTCATTCAATTTTTAATCATTTTAGCTTATGCCTAACTTCAAATATAGAAACAAAAGAATTTTTACTAAAATTAAATGTAAAAAATACAAAGTTTTATGGGAATATAAAGTTAGTAAATAAAATTAATCCTGAAAATATTCAAAATTTAAATGATAAAATCTTAAAAAAAAAGAGATTTTGGTTAGCGGCTAGTACTCACACCGGTGAGGATAATTTCTGTTTAAGAACTCACTTGCTGCTTAAAAAAAAATATCCCGAGATAATTTCTATTATTGCACCGAGACACGTTGAACGTGCTAAAGAGATAGAAACTTTAAGCTTATCCTTAAATCTTAAAACACAAATGTTAAATGCGGGTGAGAGAATTGAGGATGGAAAAGAAATAATAATAATCAGTGCTTTTGGAATTTTACAAGATTATTTTAAGTACGCAAAAAGTGTTTTTGTGGGAAAATCTATGATAAAAAAATTGAGAAACGTTGGTGGACAGAGTCCAATAGACGCTGCAAAGCTTGGATGTAAAATTTATCATGGACCTTATGTTTATAATTTTGAGGAGATATATAAAATCTTAAAAGATAATAATATTTCATCAAAAATTGAAAGTTCTGAGGAACTCAGTGAAAATTTAGCTAAAGATTTGAATGATATTGAAAAAAAAGGTGATCAAATTTCCAAGGTAATTAATAATTTGGGACAGAAAACACTAATTGATACTATGAAAGAAATTAGAAAATTCATTAATGAAATTAAATAAACCAAAATTCTGGGAAACTGGTCATTGGTTTATTCCTATTCTCCTTCTTCCCTTCTCTTTAATAGTTTTATTTTTGCTATTTTTAAAAAACAAATTTACCAAGCCTAAAAAATTTAATGTAAGTATAATTTGCGTAGGAAATATATATATTGGTGGAACGGGAAAAACACCAACTTCAATCTTGCTGGCCAACGAACTAATGAATTCAAAAAAGAACCCAGTGATTTTGAAAAAGTTTTATAAAAATCAAATTGATGAGCATGGTCTAATAAGAAATAATTTTCAAAATCTTATTTTGAATAAAAATAGAGACGACGGTATACTGGAAGCAAAAAAGAGAAATCATGACATAATTATAATGGATGACGGATTCCAAGATTATAGAATTAAAAAAGATTTAAATATATTGTGCTTTAATCAAAATCAACTCATTGGGAATGGATTTATTCTTCCAGCAGGCCCTCTGCGCGAACCTTTGAAATCTTTGCAAAAAGCTCAAGTAATTTTGATTAACGGGCAGAAAGATATTAAATTTGAAAATAAACTATTAAGGATAAATCAAGATTTAGAAGTTTTTTATTCCTCATATGTTCCAATAAATGTCAATAAATTCACAAATAAAAATTTTATAGCTGTAACCGGAATTGGAAATCCAATAAATTTTTTTGACTTACTTGAGAAAAATAAAATAACTATTAAAAAAAAACTCATCTTTCCAGATCATTATGAATTTTCAAAGACAGATATTAAAAAGATTATTAATTTATCAAAAGAAAATAACTGTGAAATTATCATGACTGAAAAAGACTATTTCAAAACTAATATGCCAAAAAATGAAATTTTCCAATATCTCAAAGTTTCTTTAGAAATAAACGACAAAGAAAAATTAATAAAAACTATTTTGAAAAAAATATGATTAAAACTGTTAAATACTTTTTTCAAGCTATTTTAATCTATTTTTTATTTTTTATTGGCTTAATTTTGAGGTTGAAACTCAGCAAAAGATTATTTTCTTTTTTATTCTACTTAGTTGGACCATTTTTCAAATCAAAAAAAATTATTTTAAAAAACTTAGATATTTTTTCTGAGAATATTTCAGATTTAGAAAAAAATAAGATTATTGATAAAATGTGGAAAAATTACGGTATGACTTTTATTGAATATATTTACCTAAAAAATTATCGTAATAAAAATGATCATATTAATATTAAGGGAGAGAAAAATTTATTTGATTCTATAGATAAAGATAAACCTGTAATTTTTGTTTCTGGTCATTTCGCGAATTTTGAACTTATGTCTATGGAAATAACAAAAAAAAATGTAAATCTCGCGACAATTTATAGACCTCTAAACAATGTTTTTTTAAATCCTTTCATGGAATTTTTAAGGAAAAAATATGTTTGTAAAAATCAAATCAAGAAAGGCATAAATGGAGTAAGGGAAGCAATAGATTATATCAAAAAAAAACACAGTATTGCACTTATGATTGATCAAAGAGTAAGTGAAGGAGAAAATGTTTTATTTTTTAATAAACTTGCCCTAACAACTACATTACCAGCTCAACTTGCAATTAAATACGGCTTAAACATTATTCCTGTTTTCATAAAAAGAGTTTCTGATGAAAAATTCGAAATTGAATTTAAGAGTCATATAGATTCTAAAAATTTTAAAGACAAACAAGCTCTTACAAAAGAATTAAATTTAGTTTTAGAAAAAATGATTATTGATTATCCCTATGAATGGATATGGACTCATAATAGGTGGAAACAGTAAATATTATTTTTTTAAAATTTTTAATCTTTCTTTTACCTCTTTCGGAGAAAAATAAGCCTCTTGTAATTCGACGTTCCAATAATTTAAATTACTTAATAAAATTTTCTTTCCAGAAATAGCGCACAAAACATATTCCCCCTCTTCAATTATCTCAAAATAGTTGTGCTTAAAAACAAGTTTGGCTTTTTTTTTATTCATCAATAAATTATACAATATAAAAATAGACATGAATATTGCATTAATTGGAAGTGGTGGAAGAGAACATGCTTTGTGCAGTAAGCTGTACGAATCTTCCAAGGTTGAACAAATTATTTGTATTCCGGGTAATGCTGGAACTTCAAACATTGCATTAAATGTAGATGTAGATATCCTAAATTTCAAAAAGATACTTCAGATAGTTAAGCTTCATAAAATTGATTTAGTTGTTGTTGGTCCTGAAGAACCTTTGGTTAAAGGAATTGTAAACTTTTTAAAAAAAAATAAAATAAAGGTTTTTGGTCCTTCAAAAAATGCAGCAAAACTTGAGGGATCAAAAGCTTTTATGAAAATGCTGTGCGCAAAATATAATATTCCCACAGCAAAATTCAAAGTGTGTAAAAATTTAAAACAAGTTAATAATTCTCTTAGATATTTCAATTTGCCTCTTGTTGTGAAGGCTGATGGTTTAGCAGCAGGCAAAGGAGTAACTATTTGTAGAACAAGAAGGCACGTTTTAAAGATTTCTGAAGAAATTTTTAAAGGAAAATTTAAGTCTTCAAAAAAAATTGTATTAGAAGAGTTTCTTAAAGGTGAAGAAGCAAGTTTCTTTGTAATTGCTGATAATAATAATTTTAAATTTTTTGGTTCAGCTCAAGATCATAAGCAAGTCTTTGAAAATGATAAGGGTCCAAACACAGGCGGTATGGGGGCTTTCTCACCAGCACCTTTAATTAATTCTAAATTAAAAAAAAAGATAATTAATAAAATTGTAAAACCCACTTTACATGCACTCAAAAATTTAAAGAGTCCTTATAGGGGATTTCTTTATGTTGGATTAATGATTGTGAACGACGAACCATATTTAATTGAATATAACGTAAGAATGGGTGATCCTGAATGTCAAGTTATAATGCCAAGATTAAAAACAGACTTAGTTAATATTTTGACAAAAGCAGTTAATAATAATTTAGATAAAGTAAAAATAAAATGGTCTGAAAATAAAAGTATGACGATTGTTTTATGTTCTAAAGGTTATCCAAATAATTATAAAAAAAATGTTAATATAAAAAATTTAAATAAAGTAAATGTTAATAAGGATGAAAAAATATATCACGCTGGAACAAAATTATTAGATGGGAAATTAGTTTCAAACGGTGGAAGAGTCTTAAACATAACTGCTACAGGTAAAAATTTTTTACGAATAAGAAGAAAAATAATTAAGATAATTAAAAGAATTAAATGGAAAGAGGGTTTTTATAGAAGAGATATTGGTTGGAGGGTTATAAAAAAAAATGCGAATAATTAGCGGTGCTTTAAAGGGAAAATCTATAAATTTTGTTAAAAATTCAACAACAAGACCGCTTAAGGACTCAGTGAAAGAAAATATTTTTAATATTCTAAAACATTCAAAAGAGGTAAAAATAGAAATAGAAAAATCTAATGTATTAGATTTATATTCCGGAGTAGGTTCATTTGGATTAGAATGTATTTCAAGAGGAGCACAAGAAGTTACTTTTGTAGAGCAGGATAAGATTGCTTTAGATATTTTAAAAAAGAATTTAAAACATCTTTCTATTTCTGATCAGGCATATATTAAAAATCAAAAGATTGAATTCTATTTAAAAAATTGTAAAAAAAAATTTAATATTTTTTTCTTTGATCCTCCGTTTGCTGACAATAATTTTAAAGAGAATTTAGTTTTAATCAAAAAAAATAAAAATTTTTTCGACAAAAATATAGTTGTTATACACAGAGAAAAAAAAAATAATGAGAATTTCAAAAATTATATTAATGTAATTTTTGCTAAAAACTATGGTAGATCTAGAATAATTTTTGGATTATTTAATTAATTATCTTTTTTGTATATAATTTTATTTTTTCTACAGCTGGTTGGTCAAAAGGATTAATACCACACAATTTACCTATTATAATTGTCTCTATCATAAAATAAGCAAATAATTCTCCCAGAGCTTCCTCACTCAATTTTTTTACTTTAAATTCTCTGTAAGGTATTTTTTTTTCTTTTAATATCTTAATTAATGCTTTTTTTTGAGCATCCTTAATTTCACTAATACTTTTCTTTTCAAGAAATATTTTAATATCAAATTTTTTGAAACTTAATTTTATTGGAGAGTTTTCTCTCAGACTAAAGATATGAAAAATCTTATCTTTCGGACCATCCAGATAAAGCTGTAAGAGACTATGGTGGTCTTTTGGTGCACTAGAAATTACAGGAAAAAATCCTTTTCCCTTTTTTCCTAAACTTTCTGCTATTAATTGTTGACACCACTGTAAGAATTTTTCTATCTCAGGTGAAAAATTTAAAAAAATTATATTTTTGATTTTTTTTGAATTCATTAAACATGAGAGTTTTATTGCACTATCTTTTAGAAAACTGAGATTTTCTTTCATCAAAAAATTTAAAATATTTTTTCTTAATTTCCGTATGTCTATACCCATTAAATAAGCTGGCAATATTCCTACCTCAGATAAAACAGAATATCTTCCACCGATATTTGGGTTGTGTTCTACGTAATGTATCTTCAATTTTTTAGCTAAGTTAAATAAAATGTTTTCTCTTTTTTCTGAGATGATTATTATATTCTTCGGTTTTTTTTTAATAATACTTAATGAAAAAAAATTGGATATTGTTTCTACTGTATTACCCGACTTAGAAATGATTATAAAAAGTACTTCATTTAATCTTTCATTTTTTTTTAGACTAGATATTTTTTTTGAATCTAAATTATCTAAAAAGTAAACTTTTTTTTTAATTTTTTTTTCTAAAAAATTTTTTATGGCTTCAGATCCTAAAATAGACCCACCCATCCCTACTAACACAATAGTTTTAAATTTTTTGAACTTTGTTAATTTTTTTATATTAAAATTAAAATTAAAATTTTTATTTAATACATTTAAAGTTTTGCTTGGATTATCTATTTCAGATTTAAGCTCCTTAAATATTTTATTAAATCTCCTACTTAATAAATTCTTCTTATTTCTGTTTATGAATTTATTTGGAATATTATCAGTATAAATTAAGTTTTTATAGGTCACCTTTTTATTTCATTAAGAATTATTTTTTCAATAGAACTATCTTGGTTGGAATTGTTTTTTTTATTTTCTTTATTAACTTTAAGTATTTCTTTAATTTTATCTCCTTCATTTTTATTATTTTTTTCTTTCATTGAGCCGGGTTCGGGAATCTTGTCGTAATCAGGAGGTAATTCTAAAGGTTCTTTTTTTTTTACTAAAAATTCATCGGTAGTTTTTACCTTCTCATTTCTTAGGACTTTTCCTGCATCTTTAAAACCCCCGCAAGAGTATAATGTAAAAAAAATCAAAATTAATATATTAAAATTTTTCATTTTTAATTTTCAATTATTCCATTTATTAAATAAGTTATTATACCAATTGTTATAAACATGTCTGCAACATTAAATGTGAACCAGTGAAAATTACTATAATGAAGATCAATAAAGTCGGGTACAGCGTTATAAACCATCCTGTCGTATAAATTTCCTAATGCTCCACCAATTATTGTAGAAAAGATAAATTTATCAATTTTTTTTGAAGCTAGTGCAAAAAAAATTAGAAATAAAATTATTATACTTATTAAAAATGTTATTAAATTGTAAATTAATGATGAATTGTAACTTAAAAGACCAAAACCAATACCAGAGTTCCATATTAAATCAAAATTAATATAGTCATTTATATAATATGTTCTTTCATTTAAGTAATTAATTATTCCTATTTTTGATACTCTGTCACAAGAAAAAATTAGTAAAATGATTAGTAGAAAAAAAATATTCTCTTTTTTATTTAAGTGTTTTTTTTTTATAAAATTAATTGACAAATTCATTTAAAATAAATCAGCACATCTATTACATTTATTTTCAAATATCTTCCAACATCTCGGGCATTTTTCCCCTTTTGCTTTATATACTTCAATTTTAATTTCTTTATTCTTAGAGAGAACTTTTTCTGCCTTCGAAGTTATGAGATATTCGGCCAAGTCTAAATTTTTTAATAATTCAAAATTATCTTTGTCTACACTTAATTTAACTTCTGCCTCTAAACTTGATCCTATTTCTTTAGTTGCTCTCTTTGCTTCTATTGCTATATTTGCCTCTTGTTTGATCTTAAGCAATTTGTCCCATTTATCATTTAATCTTCCATTTTCCCAATTTTTTGGAACTTCTACAAAAAAGTGTTCGTGAATATTTTTTTCATCTTTATTTATCAAACTATATATTTCATCTGTAGTAAAAACTAAGATTGGAGCAAACCATTTTAATAAGCTCTCTAAAATTATGTTCAAAACTTTTATACAATTTTGTCTTTTTTTTGAATTTAAACTATCACAATAAAGAACATCTTTTCTAATATCAAAATAGAAAGAGGAAAGATCTAAAGTACAAAAATTTAAAAGATCTTTATATAATTTGTGAAAATTATAATTTTTCAAGTTAGTTTCTACTGATTTACTAATGAAAAATATTTTGTGTAATATGTATTGCTCTAATTCATCAAATTCTCTCAAATTTAATTTTTCAAAATTTTGTTTTTCATAAGTGTCTTTTAGATTTCCCAACATATATCTAAAAGTGTTTCTTATTTTTCTATAAGACTCAGCGTGTTGAGTTAATATGCTTTTATCAATTCTTAAATCTTCTGAATAGTCTGAGGCAGCAGCCCAAACTCTTAAAATATCTGCTCCATAATTTTTTAAAATATCATCGGGAGAAATAACATTGCCCATAGATTTTGACATTTTCATTCCTTTTCCATCTACAACAAACCCATGGGAAAGAATGCTTTTAAATGGAGCTTTTCCTCTTGTTCCACAAGACTCTAGTAAGGATGAGTGAAACCACCCCCTGTGTTGATCTGAACCCTCCAAATACATATCCGCAGGCCATTTTAAATCTTTTCTTTTCTCTAAAACAAAACTATGAGTTGATCCACTGTCAAACCAAACTTCAACTATATCACTTAGTTTTTCATAGTCCCTAGCGTTGTATTCTTTTCCCAAGAATACTTCAGACTCATCTGTAAACCAACAATCTGATCCTTGTTTCTCATAAATAGAAGCTATTCTATCTATTACTTTCTTATCCCTTAAAGGTTCTTTTGTTTTTTTATTTATGAAGATTGGTAATGGAACTCCCCAAACCCTTTGTCGTGAAACACACCAGTCCGGTCTACCTTCTACCATAGATAATAACCTATCTTTTCCTTTGCTTGGATAAAAAACAGTATCGTTAATAGCTTTGATAGCTTTATTTCTCAGTTCATTTTTTTGCATTGAAATAAACCATTGAGGTGTTGCTCTATAAATTAAAGGTGCTTTAGATCTCCAGGAATGAGGGTAACTATGAATAAGCTTATCAGTTTTAAGTAATTTATTTTGTTCTTTTAATTTCTCTATAACTATTGGATCTGCTTTAAATATGTGAGTATTTGTAAAGTGAGGAATTTCTTTTGTATAAAGACCTGCATTGTCAACAGTATATAGGGAAGGTATATTATTTTTTAAACATAAATTAAAATCATCTGGTCCATGGCTAGGCGCACAATGTACAATTCCAGTTCCTTGATCTAAATTTACAAAGTCAGCTTCTAACATTGGAACATCATAATCGAAATCAATTTTTAAAAATGGATGACTGCAAATTGTTCCTTTTAATTCGGAACCTTTAAAAGTTTTTAATTCTTTAAAATTTTGAATTTCACACTCTTTAACAATTGAATTGATTAAGTTTTTAGCTACTACAATCTTTTTATCTTTAAAATGCTCAAGATTACCTATTTCTAATACAGAGTATTCAATACTGTCATTAAAAGCCAATGCTTTGTTGGCAGGTATAGTCCATGGTGTTGTTGTCCAAATGACAATGCTAGCATCTTTAAGAAAATCCTTTTTAGTCTCTTTAATTTTAAAAGCTGCATATATAGTATTAGAAGTATGATCTAAGTATTCAACCTCTGCGTCAGCTAAAGCTGTTTTTTCAACTGTTGACCACAAAACCGGTTTAAATCCTTGATACAAACTTCCGTCTAAAAGAAACTTTCCTAATTCTCTTACAATTTGAGCTTCAGCCTCGTAGCTCATTGTAGAATAATAATTATCAAAATCACCAACTACACCTAAACGCTTAAACTCTTTAATATGAATATCTATCCAACTCTTTGCAAATTCCCTACACTCTTGTCTAAAATCTTTAATTGGTACCTCATCTTTATTTTTTTTCTTTTTTTTGTATTGCTCTTCAATTTTCCATTCAATTGGCAATCCGTGACAGTCCCAACCGGGAACATAAATTGAGTCTTTTCCATTCATTTGATGGAAACGAGTAATCATATCTTTTAAAATTTTATTTAGAGCAGTCCCCATATGAATATGTCCATTTGCATACGGTGGTCCATCATGCAAAATAAACTTTTCTTTTCCTAGTGAATTTTTTCGCAATTTTTTGAAGATACTATCTTTCTCCCATTTTTTTAAAATTTCTGGTTCCCTAGTTGGTAAGCTAGCTTTCATTGAAAAAGCTGTTTTTGGAAGTTGCAAAGTATCTTTTGACATTTATTTTTTTGCTAATTTTATATCAATCTTTATCTGTTTTTTTAAATATTCAAAATTTTTAAATTTTTTTTCTGCTCTTATAAACTTTTTAAAGCTAACATTAATTACTTTATTATATAAATTTTTGTTAAATCCAAAGATATTTGTTTCTAATAGTAAACTTTGTCCATTAAATGTTGGTCTGTACCCTACGTTTGCAATACCGTTTTTACTAAAATTTTCTCCTTTAACCTTTACGCTATAAACTCCTGGTTTTGGAACCACATAACTATTCAGACTCATATTACATGTTGGGAAACCTATTTTGCGCCCTCTTTTTTTTCCCCTAACTACTTTACCGTCAACACTCCAATAACGATCCAATAACTTTGTTACTAAACTAAGTTTACCCTGTCTTATTTTTTTTCTAATAAATGTTGAAGAAATAATCATATTTTTTTTCTTGTAAGGAGTTGTTACTATATTTCTATAATCAAATTTTTTTTCAAATTTTTTCAAGGTACGAATATTTCCTTTTCGTTTAAAACCGAATTTAAAATTTCTACTAACGTATAAATATTTACATTTTGTTTTTTTATGAATAATTTCCTCTATAAATTTTTCAGCAGTATAAGATGAAAATTTTTTATTAAATTTGATTATTATTAGAAAATCTAAATTTGAGTTTTTTAGCTGTTCTTTTTTCTGTTGTAACGAATTTATTCTGTGGTCTTTTGTTTTTTTCCTAAAGAACATCACCGGAACTGGTTCAAAAGTCATTATACCAAAAGGTAATTTATTTTTTTTTGCTTTTTGTTTAGCTTCTCTAATAACTTTTTGATGGCCAATATGTAATCCGTCAAAATTACCTATTGCTATCACTCCATTGCGATGTTTGGGACTTAAGTTTGCATTATTATAAATTTTCATTACCATATAAGTTCTTTTTGAAAAAAATTTGCTTGTACATCATATCTTTTTAAAAGTGACTCTAGTTCTGAGTTATCATTGTACTCATCACGATGGACACCTTCAGATATAAATAAACAATCTATATTTAAATTATTAGCTCCTTTTATATCTGTTCTTAAATTATCACCTATTGCTAAGACCTTTTCATTTAAATTAAAACACGTTTCATAAACTTCTTTATGTGGTTTTCCATAATACACTACTTCACCGCCTAGTTTTTCAAAAACCTTTGCTACTGATCCTGCACAAAGTTCTTCCACTTTCCCTCTATGGACAGTTAAATCTGGGTTAGTGCAAACTAATTTCTTAGATACGTAACCTTTCAAAAATTTTTTATAATATCCGAGATCATTATCATGTTCATCAAATAAACCTGTGCACAAAATAAAATCACAACTGTTAATATCAACTTTATTTTTTTTCACTTTTTCAAAAACAGAAATATCCCTGGGCGGCCCTAAGTGAAAAAAAGTTTTTCCAAATTTATTCTTATTAATTGCTTGCATTGCTGCTTCACCCGAGGTCATTACATGTGATAGATATTTTCTATCCATGTTCATTTTTAATAAAAAATTTTTAACTTTTAAACTTGGTCTAGGTGCATTAGATAAGAATACAATTTTTTTTGATTTTCTTTTTAAATTATCAATTGCTTCTATTGCTTTTGAGTTAAGCATAATTCCATTGTGTACAACCCCCCATAAGTCTATTACGAAGGTGTCATATTTTTCACAAATATCAGATAAGTGTTTAAGTTCCCTCAATTTATTAATTCCCTCTGCTGTAGGCTCATAAAATATAGTATTTATTGGTATTTTTAATGATATTTACCTCTTGAAATCTTGTTAAAACATACCATATCAACACTACATAAAAATTTATAGGAGAAAATACATATGAAATTTAGACCTTTACACGATCGCGTGCTCATTAAAGTGCTAGACAGTGAAGAGAAAACTGCTGGCGGAATTATAATCCCAGATACCGCTAAAGAAAAACCTCAGGAGGGAGAAGTTGTTGCTGTGGGGCCAGGCGCTAAAAATGAGGAAGGTAAAATCGCTCCAATGGATGTTAAAATAGGGGATATAGTCCTATTTGGAAAATGGTCTGGAACTGAAGTAAAAATAGACGGAAAAGAATACAGCATTATGAAAGAGTCAGACATAATGGGAATT
>TARA_B100000963_G_scaffold361251_1_pt1 | contig 14624 bp, 9 predicted proteins | sample TARA_B100000963 | Tara Oceans TARA_B100000963 (sample SAMEA2622097) | marine metagenome | biome: marine biome (ENVO:00000447); feature: surface water layer (ENVO:00002042); material: "saline water (ENVO:00002010), including plankton (ENVO:xxxxxxxx)" | depth 5 m | reverse complement strand
TTTTCTTCATCTTCTTTTAACCTTTCCAGATCATCAGTAAAATATTCTTTTATTCTATTTACTTCTTCATCTGAAACAATACCACCCAACATGTTCCAATCACCATATTCCATAGAACCAATTTCCTCCATATTTTCAAAAGAACCACTTTCTAAATCTTCAGGTTCAATATTAAACACAATAATATTATTGTCGCTGTATTGTATTGCATCTGCTTTATCTTGCATTATATCTCCCAAATCATTATTTCCATCAATTGTTTCGGATTCAACTTTCTTAATTATTTCATTTATATCGTATTGTTTACTCATAATATAATTTCTTATTTAAAATAAATTTAAAAGTTAATATTCTGTTTTATCAAATTAGAAATGTCATTTTCATATGCTTCTTTTGTTTTAGCCTTTCCACCACCATCAGAACATAAAGGATGAACAAATCTTTCACCGGAACTGATTGATTCAATCGATTTATCAATCAGTTGAGAACTTAATAATTGCTCAAAATCTTTTTTATTTCTTACAACGCATTCAAACATCCATGGTGAATGAACATCTTGTGCAGGCATTAAGTTTATTATCTCTGAATGTTGGTAATTATTTGAACTTTTATAAATTATGCAAGCTAAATAATTTGTAGGTGGAACCTGAAATTTTTGATTTAGACCCTTAGAAGTCTTTCCGAATCTTAACTGAAAAAACTTTCCACCACTCTTCTTTTTCCAATTAAAAACTAACCCACCCGTCTTACTGTAATCTACAATAATATCACCGCTATTAATTTTTTCTGAATAAACATCTTTTAATTTTCTATCAAAATCTTTAATTAAATCTCCCAATTCCTTTGGTTTTTTACTGTTTTCAATGTAACCATCAATCCCTTCATAATAAGTTCTTGCACCAACTTTATTTACAGCTTGTTTTGTAGCTAAATCGTCATCCACATTGGTGATTGAAGCAAATTCCAATACTGAAGTAAGTTCATCAGATAGTTTATCTTCGTCTTTTACAGAATTTTTACGCAAGTAATTTAAAAGTTCTAATATGCTGTAACATTTTACTTTTAAGTATGGATCTTTTTGGCAAACACCCCATACTATTTTTTCCCAATTTTCGTCTGTGTATTCAGATTCACCAACTGTTTTTAATTCTTCAATTATTTTATCCAAATCCAATCCTATTTTATTACTAAACTCTTTATCCCAATTAATATAGTTTGGATTTTGGGTTAATAAACGAAAGATTTCCGGATAGGAAATTTGGATTCCTAAAGAACTAAATAGTAAAATTAAATTTGGTTCATGCGAAGCTTCTTCATCATCCTCGATAATTTGATTAATTAAACTAAATGTATTTAGATATCTTTTCAAACTCCTTGGATTATTACCAACAGTATAACCTACAATTTTTGTTAGTTTTGTTATATCATCCTCATGGTCAAGTTTAATCCCTAATCGAGTAAGTTTGTCCTCAAGAAATTGGGAGATATCATAAGCACCAACGGGCATCGTAAATGGTACTTGAATAATCTTATCAAAAAATGATCTAAATTCTCGTTCATTTTCTTTTGTTTTAGGTCCAAATTTAGATTCAAGACCCTTAACAACAACATCATAATCAATAGCGAGTATAAAAACACAATTAGGTATATCAAAAATATTTTTAAGAGATTCTAATACCTCAACTGCATCAGTTGGCGGAATTCTGTCCAAGTCATCAACAAAAAAAACAACTTTTTCAACAGGATTTCTACTGTCATTTATAAGTTTTTGAATTAGGTCTTTTATGAGTTCTTTTATCTCAGCAATTTCAGCAACTATAGCAGAGGCACCCGAACTACCGGCAGCTTTTATGTCCACTCCTGTCTTAGCAGCAACAAGTTGATTTGCAATTCCTGACAAAAATTTTCCAGCGTCTTTAATCGACTTTCCTATGTCTTTTTGAAATTCAATACCCCTGTCCTCGCATGATTTCTGAAGTTTTTCTAACATACCCTTCAGAACACTTGGTGTAGTTTCTCTTGCTCCCTTGAACATGCTATATTCCCAAGTGTTTACCCAAGACGTAGCTATGGATTTTCCTTGAGAGAAATCCTGTTTGATTAAGCCCATTAGAGATGTTTTTCCAGTTCCCCACTCACCCTGTAACCCTATTGTTATGGGTGTATCACTATTTTGAATAAATGAGGAAAGTGATTTGGCATATCTCTGAAGTTTTAGAAAATCTTCTTCAAATTTACTTATCGGAGAGTCTGTTATTGAAGTGTTACTTTTTTGAGCTTCGGACATAAATATTATTTTTTTTTCTTTCTTCTATACTCTTCCATGTCAATATTATCAAACAAGTGATAGTTTTTAGGCAATAATCCACTTTCCTCTAATTCTTTAAGGCTAGAACTTGGATAACTATCTCTTATTTTTTTGTTTTCTTTTTTCTTTCTGGACATTAATTATCTTTTTAATATAACGTCTGCATTACCAATTACATTTGATAAATTTTCACCAAATTCCTTTTGAGCTTTGGCCATATCTTTTTCAAAATCTTTTTGAAGTTTAGAAATTGTATCCATAGATCTTCTAAGTTTACTTTGATCGCTAGACTTAAATTTATACGTGTGTCCTTTGCTTGATTTGATATTTGATTTTCTCGCAATATCTCCATAAGTTGTCTTAATTGCCCTGCCACCACCTGGGCATGGGATTTCAGTCTTTTCTCTAGATAAATCCATCTTACATATATTTTAAAATTGAATTATTAATTTAAATAATTTATGATAAATAATAGTGAATAGTTTATAATATTTTAAAATCAAATATTTTTTATTGAAGGATAATGATAATCCCTGATCAACTTATAGTCACTCCTAATTTTATCAATTGGTTGAGCATTTATTTTTTCAATTATTTTTCTCGCAGTTCTCTTATCCCTAATATCATTATAATATTTGTTGTGATGTATTTTTATGTATGTAGGGATTTTTATGCTAAACTTTTTTCCTAAATCATACAATTTACTGGGTATACTATCACCCTTTCTTCTATTTAGAGATGGTCCTATAGGAATAAGGTTCTCAATTATATTTCCAGGACCACCATGTTTAGCTGGAACAAAATGATCAATATCTACAGCAAATTCCTTTAAGTTTATTTTAAACTTGTGATAAACATCCTCTCTAACTTTAGTTGGTATATGCTTTGTTAATTCATGCTTTTTTTCTTGAACACTAAAATTAAAATTGTCATCCAAATAATACCATGCAGTTTGTTCTAGAAATTCCTTTTGCAAAGGAATTGTATTTTCAAACAGTTCAGTATTAGAAATTTTGTATTCAAGAATATAAATTTTGAAAGGTTCTTTAGCTTTTGAATAGTGCTTTATTTTTGAGTGCCAGTATGCATCATCATTTACATTTGATTCTGAATCTGAATATCTCACAAATTCAGCAAGCCCATTAACTTCAATTATTTTTTTTTCTGATATAATTCCTTTAGCAAAAATCGCATAACCATTTTGGGCAATATAAATCACCTCCCCTACCTTTGCCTTACTGCCATTTGGAGAAGAACCTTTTCTTATCTCGCAATACCAACCATCTTTTATATTATAATTTAGGTCTTTACGTTTAATAAGGTTTATCATTAATTTTAGATTTTCTATTAAAGTAGTTTTTCTTTATTAAAGATATTTTTTTGCTTTTTTTACAAGTTCGATTTCAGATTTTTTAAATTGAATATTCAATTTTTCTAACTTTAATAGTGAATCTTTAATCAATTTTTTACCAGTATTTGATTTATTTTGAACTAGATTTATTCCCTTTTCAAGTTGACTAAAGTTATATAGTTCAGGAACAACGTGATAATAGTGACAAGCTTTATCAATCATTTTTATTGCTTCATCATATTTTTTTTGCAATGACAAACACCTAGCCTGGTTTAAAAAACATAAACCATAACCAATAATTGATGTTTTCTCAGTTCCAAACTTTGTATAGAACAATTTCTTGGAATCTTTTGATAACGGGATTAATTCTTCATTGATAAAATCCCAATTATTAGGAATTTTATCCTCGAAGTTTTTTTTGTGTGAATCCAAAGCTTTTCGATTATAATTAAGAGCATCTTTTGATGAATTCAATTTTAAATATAAATTAGAGACTTTTTGATATTGATCTGCTAACTCAGCATGTACGTGAAAACTTAACCCCAATTCTTTATAATCTCTTTCCTTAGACAATAAATAGTCAATTGCTTTTTTACTTACAGTAATACAGTCATTGTAAAAATTTGGGCATTTTGGTTCGTATTCTGTAAGCAATTCTAAATTATCTGAAATACTTATGCATGCTTTATTATATTCATTGGAATCCTCACTTATGAATTTATCTAGCATGTTGAGATAATTCAATTGTAATTTTTTATAATTGTTAAAGTCCTTTTTTGAAAGATAATGCAGTTTTTTTGCATCCAAAAACCACATTGAAGCTTTTGTTACAGAACCTTCATCCAAGATTTTTTCTAAAAAAATATTTGTGTCACTAAAGTTTTTATCAGCAATTTTTGGATTTTGGTCAATATATAATTTTCCGGGTCTTATGGCGGAGGTGATGAAGGATGATATAGAGTTAGTAATCGACCACCATGATTCACCAGACTCAAAATTGTAATACCTATTTTTTGATTTCCCTGAACATCTACTTATAATAAATTTAATAAATGTTAAAACCCATTCCTCAGTAACTTGCCCATCAATTTTTAACCTTTCATTATATAACTTAAATACCTCAATAGATTTGATACCATCTTTATAATTTAAGTGACAAAAATTCAGGTAACTATTAATACAGTCATACATAAACTTTGAATTCTCCATTTTTACACTCTTGATGAGATTTTTGTATTTATCAAAAATTTCGTCAATTATTTCCTTGGATTCACTCGAATTATTAGAAAGTTTTTCAATTTCCCACAACTTGTATTCATCAAGTGCTTGACGATGAAACTTTGTATTTTTTAATAGATCTAAAGATTCTTGGAACAAAACTTTTTGCTCTTTTTCAATTAATTTTTGTTTCTCTTCATAACCTCCCGAAATGATTAATTCGACTTGGTCATCCAGTGACAGGTTTATATGACCGAATTCTTTTATAAAATATATTAATGAAATGCCATTTAACTTTGAAGGAAATTTATTTAACGTTGGAATGAAACTGTTAAACTTATCATCTGTAAATCCAGCATTGGCAGTTGTTACAATTGCTTTAGCTGAGGTATTCATAATCTGTCCATTTAAAACAATCAACAGTCTTAAATCATCAGATAATTGATCAGTATTAATTCCAACAGGCAAAGGGATTTTAGATTTTCTCTTTTCTTCATCAACTAATTCATCTAATATTTTTCTTTTATCGACAAATGAAAAATTTACGTCATCTGCTATTATTCTCAACTTTTTTAATAAATCCGCAAGCTCAATGAAATTTTTCTTCTCCAGTAAATTTGCAAAGGCATCGAGTTTTTCCAATTTTCTTGAATATAAATATCTACATACAACATCTAGAATAAGTTTATTGCAGTTAGTCCTGTAAAATTCAATCGAACTGAGAGTTAGCATTCTTCTTACTACTTTAAGTATATCTTCCGTAGAATGTTTTTCAGGATTTTTAATAATTTCTAATTGTAGCTCCAAGTATCTTTTATTGTATTCAATTACAATTTGCTTTTCACCATCACTCTTTATGTTGGCATCTTTAAAATATGACTTCAAGGCACTAACAATTCTTTTATCCTTGAACTCATAAAAATTATCTTGGCTGGAAACATCAATTAGAAGGTTTTTATTCACTGCCGTTTCCAAAAAATCTAAAACATCCAACAGTTTATAACCCCAGACCTGAGCCAATATATCAGCATCAAACTTATTTCCTATAACAGAGGCGCTTTCAAGAATTCTTCTCCACTTCGGATCAAACGAGTCAAAAACGGTGTGGTAATAACTATCAACATCCTCATCGGGTGGTAGAGATTCAATATCTACACTTTTGGTTAAAAGATAACCATCTGGACTATACTTTAAGGTTCCATCTGAGATCCATGACTCCAAAACTTTAAAAACATACAAAGGGGTTAGTTTTCCATTCTCTGATTTTAGTTGTTTATTATAATCGTTAAATAGACTGTTAATTTGGTTCATTGAACTGCTCGCAATTCTAAATTTATTATCCTCAATGCTTAAGTTTTTAACAAAATCTACAAGAATAAAAGAATTGATATCCAACAAATCGTGCAATTCAAATGGATTGGTTGTTTTATTATCTAAATTTTTAAGTTCATTTTTAAGTTCATCATAATTTAATCCTCGATAAGATTCTTTTATCCCTTTTTTTCCTGAGCGAACTGTTATAATAATACACATGTTTTGTCTAAGGAAACTATTTCTATTTACAGTCTTTATAAAATGTTTAAATAATGTCAATGTTTCAGGATCAATCCAATGAATATCCTCCATTACAAATAAAACTTTTTTATCACTACTTACAAGTTTATCCATTATCTCTAATGAAATTTCATTCATGGTCTTTTTGGAACTGCTCTTAAAATTTGATAATTCGAGTGGCACACCAGTTGTTTCAGTAGCAACATTTATAATACTTTTAGTTATTTTATCTGTTGCTTCTGATCGACTATTCCAGGCTTCACCAAGTTCTTTTCTAAAAGCCTGCAGAAAAGGTTCAAATGAAATAGCAGTTTCGTCTTGTATTTCATCACAATCTCCATAGCGAACTAACCACCCATTTTTTTCAGTAAAGTGATTTTCGATAGCTTCCATGATACTTCTTGTTTTACCGATACCCATAGGTGCATTAATTATCATTATATCTAAATCATCATCAGACATTTGATTTTCTACTGTATTGTAGATTAATTTTCCAGGATTCATTACGCTTTTGACATATTTAACTTTATCTAGAATTTGAGTTTCCTTAGATGTTTTTGATTTTTTTTCAAATAATTTTTCTAAGTAATTATCCAAAATATGGTTCAATATTGATATTGGGGCAATTACAATGAAACTGATTAATAAGTTTTGGATTGAAATTTCATAAATTATGATTCTATTAAAGATTATTAATGCAATCAGACCTAAAATTAATCCAGTAACTGCTTGTCTTTTTTTATAGGTATTTTTTGTAGCAAAACCATATTGGAAATACGATTTCCCTAAAAGATTTCCAATAAGTAGGGTAACAAATATCAGTAAAATATGAATTAGGATTGGGTAAGTTTCGTACTTAATAAAATAGAAGATAAGAATGGGGAAGTATGTCGCATAGAGACATGAATTTGCAAAAAATGTATAACCTAATGAAGTATGAAAACCATCAATATCAAGTCTATTAACAACAAATAAATTTAAAATTATAGGTAAAAAGCTCATTAAAATAGTAAGTGACAAAATCCAAATCGTAACGTTTATTTCACCAATGTCAACATCAGCTTTTGGTATTATAAATGAGCATACATAAATCATGAAAAATGATAAAATTATTGGCAGGAAGAAATAAAGAGCTACGTACTTTACTTTGTTTATTACAGAAAAAATAAAATCTCTATTTAAATCACTTGAAGAAATTAAAATATTTTTTCTATTAATAAATGCCAAAGAAAATCCATAGGATAATGAAACAAAAATTATTGCAAAGATTAGAATAAGTAGCAGTTCAAAGAATATTGGTAAATCCCTTTTGTCTACAGTATAACCTTTTGCAAAAATTGATTCAAGGAATCCTTGGGATTTTTCATATGTTTTGAAATCGGTATTAACTAACCAAATTTTATCATCAATAATATCAATATTATCAATCAAAAAAATACCAATTCTATCTAACTTGAAATGCTCAATTATTTTTTCTGCATCCTCAGCTGCTAAAGATCCATTTAATATCTGAGTAGTTTTATCAATTCCAAAAATTTCAAATAAATGATTCTTTTGCAGTATTTTATGATTAGTATTTGAAATTAACGTCTGATTTATAATTTCAAATGTTTCATCGTCACAATCTTCTCTGATTAGTATGGATGTTATGCCTGATTCAGATAATGGAATATTTCCAAGTACACGATACCTTGTATTTAACAATTGAGATAATGCATCATCATATGCATATTCAATGGCATCATCAACAAATCCATAATAATGTGGTAATCCAGAATAAAATTCAAAAAACTCTATTTTGCTTATTACATTATTTGAGATTGTATTTTTAGTTAACAATATGCTTTTTTTAATGTCGATAGCATAATCATTATCAATATTAATTTGTTGAATAGAATCTACATACTCTAAGGCTAAATCAAGAAAATACTCATTGTTATAGTTTTGCCTAGAAATATATTGGAGGGTATTAACATGATTTTTAAATTTTTCAATTTTTAAGGAATCCTCTCTTGAAACCATTGTCTCATTTGAGAATAGATTAAAAGAAAAAATTATAAGTAAAAAATTTAAATAATATTTCAAATCCTTGGAGTTGTATCACTAAATTTAAAATAATTATTAGAAAATATAATATAAAGAGAATTAAATCTATGTCATTTCAAGAGTTTTATAAGTGTGTAAATAATGGAATCAAGAGAGATATCAAGTCGAGACGACTTAAAATGAGGGTTTCTGTTGATGAATTCAGTGTGCTATCAGAAAAATATTTTAAAAATTTAAATGAGGATGAACTAACATTTAAAATTGTTGTCAATGAAGGGGATAAAAATACGATTCTATTTATTTTACGTTCGTTCTTTAACTTGTACGTTGAGCTTAAAAAAAGTCACATTTTAGTTTATAAAAATTTTCCTAATAAATTTATTCTTTTAAAAGAAGTAAATAAATCAAATCATCACTTTACTCCCAAGACATTTAAAAAAGGAACAATTATGTATTCCGTTTCGCCCTCATACTCATCCACCAACAGAATGAATGGTGTACCGCTTTGGGAAGATTTAGAAACTATAAAAGGAACAGAACTTATACCCAGCGTGCAAATAAATTATGATTATATTGCTATATACAATGAAAGTTTTAATTAATAAATTAAATATTCATGAAGAAATATAGATTGGAGGTTTATGGTTGGATGATGGATGCAAGCGCGCACTCAGTTGGGGAAAAAGATGTAGAATCAGTAAGCGATATATTATTGGATAATCCAGAAAATACCTGGGAATTGTATGATTATTTTACAGAAAATATTAGAGATATTCATGAACCTGATCTTTTTAGAAATGAAAAACCATTTTGGTATGACGATGATACCAAGTTTTTTTTATTTGATGGTAATACTGAATTAAACGATAATACATCAAAACCAATAAAAGAATGGAGTTTGAAAGAGTGTTCTAATCATTATGATATGAATGAAGATTTTGATGATTACACCAACATTGTTTGTGTTCCTGGTGAAACACCCGTTGATGAACTTTCCAAAAAATATGCAGAACCACCTTATGATTATGATATTGCTGACAATATAGTTCTACACATTGATGAGGGTAAAGGTGGCTTATTCTATTTTGAATTTGAAAGTGATGATGAAATAAAACCTGAAGATTTTTCTGTAACAACTGGTTGTATAGAAAGTCCTGTTGGTGATTGGGATTTTTGTGATAAATTCTTCTACAAGGGAGAGGAGCTCAAAATTGTAGATTATTTAGATAATTCAGGTAAGGCTTCACATGCATATATTTTTACAAAAGACGAATAAAAAAACCCCCAAACGATTAATTTGAGGGTTGTTTTGCGGTCTGGACGGGACTCGAACCCGCGACCCCATGCGTGACAGGCATGTATTCTAACCAGACTGAACTACCAGACCAATAAATTATATTAAGGCATTGAGGAAATCAGCATAGACACTTTTTTGAGCAACCCCAACTTGTCTATTGACCATTTCTCCATCCTTGAAAACTAAAACAGTAGGAATATTTCTGACACCAAACTGTGCTGCAAACTGCTGATTTGAATCTACATCAAGTTTTCCAATGACTGCTTTGTCTGCAAAATCATCACTTAAATCCTCGATAATTGGACCTAACATTCTACATGGTCCACACCATTCAGCCCAGAAATCAACAAGAACGGGTTTGTCAGATTTTAACACTAATTCTTCAAAGTTTGCGTCTGTAATTTCTACTGCCATAAATTTTTTTTGCCAAAAATATAAATAATTAATTATAAAACTAATTTAATCTAAACTCTAATTTTTTTTCTTTCAATGATTTTAATAATTCCTCCGATATTTTAACTTTATTTTTAAGAGAGTATAGGTTAACGTTTAAACCATTTCCATCTCCAAATAAATTAAAAACTATTTCCTGTTCCCCTTTGTGCTTTTTAACTAATTTTTTAAAGAAATTAATATGATCATCTTCAATTAAATTAGCATCAATTTTAATTGAAATTTTTTTCGTACTTGAACTTAGACTGTCCTGCAGTTGTTGAAAGTTTAAGAACTGAATTCTTGGGTCACCAATTCTCCCCGTCTCGGCATCTTTCCAACCTTGTTTGACATACATTTTGATGTAAACAAAATTATTTTCAACTAAAAAATGTTGAAATTTTAAATAATCCTCCCCAAAAATCCGTAATTCATATGACTCAAAGTAATCCTCAATTATAAATGTTGCCCATCCTTTTCCATTCTTTGAGATTTTATGTTGAACTTCACCAATAATTCCGCCAGTTCGAACCTCCTTATCAACCAATCCTCTTAAATCTTTTAAATCGTTAAGATGAATATTAGTTAAATAATTTAATGTATCTAGATAATCATCCAAGGGGTGACCTGAAATATAAATCCCAACAACATCTTTCTCTTTTTTTAGTTGATCAAGCTTGGACCACTTGTCGCATTCAGGAAAGTTTGGTTCGCTTATTTTGATTTCATCAGTACCTGTAAACAGGCTGGTTTGAGGAGAGTTTTCTCTTTCCTGAAATTTAGAACCAAATCTAATAGCTTTTTCAATAAAAGTAACACCATCAGCATTTTCAAAAAAATACTGAGCTCGATGGGCATTGTCAACGGAATCAAAAGCACCTGCCAAAACAAGACTGTCAAATGCTTTTTTATTTGCTGACCTTAGGTCAACTCTTTTTGCAAAATCAAAAATTGATTTGTACTTGCCCTTTTTTCTACCCTCAATTATTGCCTTTACTGCACTTTGACCAACTCCTTTGACTGCACCCATTCCAAACCTTATTGAGTTATTTTCATTTACATTGAACTTAAAAATTGATTCATTAATATCAGGACCTAAGACTTCAATTGACATATACTTGCACTCTTCCATGAAAAAACTAACCTGTTTTATATCATTCATGTTATTTGATAAAACCGCTGCCATGTACTCAGAAGGATAATGTGCTTTTAGATATGCAGTTTGATATGCGATTAGTGCGTAACAAGTTGAGTGAGATTTATTAAAAGCATATGACGCAAATGCTTCCCAATCTTTCCAAATTTTTTCCAATATTTCAGAGTCGTGCCCGTTCGATTTACCACCATCAATAAATTTTGGTTTTAATTTTTCTAGTAATGAGAATATTTTTTTTCCCATTGCTTTTCTTAAAGTATCAGCATCACCTTTTGAAAAATTGGCCAATTTTTGTGAAAGTTGCATAACTTGTTCCTGATAAACTGTTATTCCATATGTTTCTTTGAGATACTCTTCCATTACAGGAATGTCATATTTAATTTCCTCAGTTCCATTTTTTCGACGAACGAATGAGGGTATATATTCTAGTGGTCCGGGTCTATACAATGCGTTCATAGCAATTAAGTCCTCAAATACAGTAGGCTTCAAATCCCTTAAGTATTTTTGCATTCCTAGGCTTTCATATTGAAAAATTCCGACCGTATCACCCTTTTGAAATAACTGATATGTTTTTTTATCTTCAAGAGATATGTTATCAATATCTATTTCTTTTTTGTGTCTATACTTAATTAATTTGATTGTATCCTTAATTAAAGTCAAAGTTTTTAAACCAAGAAAGTCCATTTTTAATAAACCAGCATTTTCAACAACTGAATTATCATACTGAGTTACAACCAAATCAGAATCTTTCGCTGTTGCTATGGGTACAAACTTTGTAATGTCATCTGGTGTAATAATTACTCCACATGCATGAACACCAACATTTCTAAGACTTCCCTCCAAAACTCTTGCTTGATTAATTGTTTCAGATTGAAGAGTATCACCATCTGCAATATTCTTTAACTCAACTGCATTGGAATAATCATCAGATCTCATTGATGAGCTCAATTTCTTTTTATCAGATTCAAATATGTCAGAAAGTTTAGTCATGTTTGGTACTAACTTTGCCAAATAATCTGCATCTGAAAGAGATAAATCTAGAACTCGTGCTGTATCCCTAATTGAAGATTTTGCAGCCATTTTACCATATGTTACAATTTGAGCAACTTGATTAGAACCATACTTTTCAATAACATAATCGATGACTTTTCCTCTTCCATCATCATCAAAATCAATATCTATATCCGGCATACTTACTCTATCAGGATTTAAGAATCTTTCAAAAAGCAAATCATATTTTATTGGGTCTATTTTTGTTATCCCAAGGCAGTAGGCCACTATTGATCCTGCAACAGAACCTCTTCCAGGTCCCACTGAAACTCCCATTTGTCTTGCAGCACTAATTAAATCCTGTACAATCAAGAAATAACCAGGATATCCTGAGTTTTTTATAACTTTAAGTTCAAAATCTATTTTTTCCTTCAATTCATCATTTACATTTTCATATTTTGTGTTAGCACCCTCATAAACTAAGTGTTTTAAATATTCATTCTCAATATCATCAGATTTTGATTTAAAATTTTCTGGAATTGAAAATTTTGGTAACAAGACCTCTCTACTCAAATCATAAAACTCAACCTTTTCAACCAAATCAGAAATATTGTTGATTGCAGACGGGTAATTTTTAAAAATTTTTGTCATTTCATCACTAGTTTTGAAGTAATACTCCTGATTTTTTAGTCCATATCTGAAGCCTCGACCTTTACCAATAGGTGTTGATTGCTGTTGACCATCTTTTACACACAATAAAATATCATGAGCATTTGCATCCTCTTTGGATATATATTTTGTGTTATTGGTAGCAATTAATTTTACGTTATGAGTTTTTGAAAATTTTAAAAGTTGTGTGTTTATTATTTCATTTTCTTCTTCTCCATGTATATTCATTTCCAAATAAAAATCATCTAAAAAAATTTCCTTCCACCAAGAGCATGCCTCGGAGGCTTGTTTTTCTCCGACATTAATTATTTTATTTGACACTTCTCCGTATTTAGAACCCGAAAGTACAATTAACCCTTCTTTGTATTCTTTAACTATATCTTTATCAATTCTAGGTACATAATAAAAACCTTCTGTGTATCCAATGGAACACATTTTCATGAGATTTTCATAACCCTCCTTGTTTTTTGCTAAGAACACAACTTGATAACCATCGTCTCTGTAAGATTTATCTAATCTATCCTCACAAACATTTAATTCACACCCTAAAATTGGTTTAATCTTTTCTTTTTGATTGGTAACACTATCGTTATGATTCTTTACAGCTTTATAAAAATGAAAACAACCCATCATATTCGCCTTGTCAGTTAGGGCTACAGCATTCATCTTGAACTCGGCAGTTTTTTTCACTATATCTGATATTTTTATAGTTGATTGTAAAACAGAAAATTGAGAATTATTATGAAGATGAACATAATCTGATTTTAAATCGGTTGTACCTAAATTTTCACCATCAGCATGCAGAGTCTGGTTTTGTTCTTTCAATTTTTTTGATTCTTCTTTTAAGTTTAAATGAACAACTTTAAAATTTGGAACTTTTGATGAAAATTTGGTTGAAACTTTTAGATATAAATCATCATAGTCATCAATCAATGTAGGATTGTAGAGTTTTTGTCGAATTAGTTCAAAAAATACCATAGCATTAGCTTCAACATCTGCAGAAGCATTGTGTGCATTTTTAAACTTTTTATTGAAAAGGTTTTCATAAAGCTCCACAAGTGTTGGGAACTTAAATTTTCCTGATTTTCCACCTGGTAGTTTGCAAACATTAGCAGTGTTCTCAGTACAAGTATCTAATATATTTTTGTTTAAGAGTTCATTTTCAATACCCAATCTGTATAACTCAGACGAAACGACATTAATATCAAAATTAAGATTGTGTCCAACTATGAATTTTGCAGACGATAGATCTTTTATGAAGTTGTCTAAAACAGTTTGAATTTTTTCCCCTATTTCTATGGCAAGCAAAGTAGAAATGCCATGTACCTTTTCAGATTCAAATGGAATATCAAAATCATCTGGTTTAATTATGTAGCTTTGATTTGATAATAAACTTCCATCCCTATCGTGTAATTGCCATGCTAATTGAACAACTCTTGGCCAATTATTTAAGTCGCTAATTGGTGCATCCCATCTCTTGGGTAGTCCTGTAGTTTCTGTATCAAAAATTAAAAACATATAACCTTTAAATTTAGTTATCTTTTTATATATATATAGTTTAAAAAAAAATTAATTATTCTTGATTTTTTGACAAATTCGATTA
>TARA_B100000963_G_scaffold44521_1_pt1 | contig 14644 bp, 10 predicted proteins | sample TARA_B100000963 | Tara Oceans TARA_B100000963 (sample SAMEA2622097) | marine metagenome | biome: marine biome (ENVO:00000447); feature: surface water layer (ENVO:00002042); material: "saline water (ENVO:00002010), including plankton (ENVO:xxxxxxxx)" | depth 5 m | reverse complement strand
CCATGATAGTTTTTATTTGTGGCAATAGGCTTTTGGCTTCTGATAAAGGAACATCGAACAGCACAGAATCATATGTATACAATATTATACATGTTTCATGGTCTTGCAAATATTTTTGTAGTTGTGATAGTTTGTTAACAGATACTTCTGTTTCGGTGGCTTGCAGATAATAATTAAACAACTTGTATGCTGTCATGTTATTGGCTTGGTCTTTGCATATACTTCTGTTTATGATAGGAGTTTGTATGCACCCGCTACGTTTCCATGAATTCCAAAGCGTAAACACAAAATCATTTACTTGTGCAAAGAATGGAATAGTTAAAAACTCTTTGTCAATGCCTCCATATAAAAGTCTAAACGTAATAGCTTTGCTTTCTTCTCGTTGCTGCTGTGTTAATTCTTCAACACCAAAATAAAAGCGACCTAAATAGTCATGTATACTTGTAGACGGCATATCATATCCAATAAGTTTAGCAATCAGTCTAACATGATAACTGTCAAAGTCCATTTCTATTAAAGCACCTTCTGCGTGTCTGCTTCGAAATGCTGCTCTAGTACCATCTTCTTTGTTCATAGCCGCATAATTGAATCCGCCGTGTGCATTGCTTGGACGTCCTGTTGTGGTGTGATAGTTATATACTGAATATACTCTGCCGTTATTTACCAATGCTGGCATTCGAAAAGCATCGTTAACTGCTAATCCATTTTGTTCTATACCAGCAAACGTTCTAGGATACAACTCGTTGAACTGCTTATATGAATCAGTGAGTTTTGCATTTACACACATGGGCCAAGCATAGTGTCTAATCTTCTGACACATGGCCAAATGTTGTTGCATTGGTATCACTGCGTTAACTTGTGGCAATGATTTGAGACGTCGCCAATAGAAATCATGAGCTGCAGTAGGGTAATGAGACTCATCATATGCTTCTGAATAAGTATACCACCACAAAGTCTTTACATCCCATACGGCATCGTTTCCACCGGTTTGAAGCCACCGCTTCTTGTCGTGGATAAATATATTATCCAATTTCAAAAAGTCGTTTAGATGTTGTGCAAAGCCCCGTAGTTGTTCTGTATGATGCATTGGTATCATGTATTCACTGTCATTTTCGCAATAAACATACAAAGCACAGACTTTTTGGTCACATACATGTTGGGTAGGATTGGTGTATATAGGCACTATGAGTGTCTTGTTGTCTGCAATTATGTCTAGGCAGGCAGTTACGTCAGATTCATAGTCCACTATCATATAACATATAATAGTAAATAATTTTTACGAATCCAATCCGTTAATGTCGATTACTGGCGTGAATATAGTATCAGTATAATATTGTAGTGGATCGGATAATAACTTGGAGATTCCGGATATTGTTTTTTCTGCAACTTTAACTTGTTTAGTATTAGTAGAAATAACACCAGGAATCATTGCTCCGTTTCGAAATTCGTCTTCTTTATTTCCAGATATTTTCCAATTCATTGTAACAATATCATATAATTTATTATCTGCTATATTAGTTTGTATCTGATTATATGTTTTTTGGTCTGTTTCAAAAATCTTTTCACTATCGTATTTCTTATAAAAGTATCTAGTTACAACTCCCGAATTAATGTTATTATTGTTTATTGTAGGAGTAAATGCTTTTGGTGTTCGATATCTAGTTTTTATTTTAGGTTTTAATTTTCTGTATAGTCGGGCATTAGGATCGGTATTTTTTTCTCGATATGGAATAAGTGGTTTAGATAGTTTGGGATTCCATTTTGATTCAGTAAATATTTCTCCTGTTAAATATCGATGATATCCGCCTACATATTCTTTTTCGTCTGTTGTCATCCACTGCCGACCTGTTGTAAACAAATTATTCGTTGTTTCATCTGCAGTATAATATATTTTTTTTCTTGTTGCCATAGTTATGATATGTTAGGTCTCATTATACAAGTTATTTTTGTAGTCCATGCGCCTTCAGAAGAAACTGTGTGATTTATTCCAATAATGCTAAACACGGTATTTACAGTGTATTTTTTAGGAAGCCCCGAAAACTCTAAAACATCTCCATATCTAAAGCCATTAATACCGTCAATTGTAAAAGATGCATCAAACGGAAATATTGGAGCAGTTAATTGTTGTGACTTACGTACATCCGGTGTAGGGTATTTTAGGTATTCTGCTGTTGCACTGCGTAGCTCTTTTCTTCTGTCAGAATCTTGTGGTTCTAGTCCATATGCTTGTTGTGCTAGGTGTAATTCAGTTACAGCTTTGAAATGAGTTGTTTCATAATTTTTTATGATTGTATTCATTGTGTCTACATTGTCAGCATTAAACATAAAATTCATATATGGAGCAATTTTTTCAGTAGATATATCCGTTCCCTGATTTAAAACGTAACTTAAATTTTTAACACTATTAGGTAATTTTGCAGAAAATTGAAAATCTCTAACTATAGTTCCGCGCGGATCGTTAGCAAACATTGGTATTTTATATGGTCGTATTTCTTGTAGTTTTACACTTTCTGCATCTGCATATAATACAGCTTCCGGAATATCTGGATGTGGCGTTAAGGTCATTTCTAAAGCTCCTCCAGTTGCTGATCTTAACAGTGCCGTTATTTTTTCAATAAATGCCCCAAATGTAAATCTACGAGCATTAAAATTACTTAAATCATCAATAATTTTTTTTATGCTTTCTAAATTTATAAAAATTCGGCTAGGATACATTGTACCTTGACTCGAGCTATTTTCGTCTATAACTCCTTTCCATTCGCCATATAATCCAGCTTGTTGTAATTTTCCTGAATACTTTGTTTGATTAACAATAACATCTTCATAATATCCTATTTTACCATACCAATTAATTCCTCCTTGAATTATAGGAGATTGTAAATCTCCAGCTGGATTTTTAGGTAAAAAGAAAACAGACTCGGGGTCTAGAGATCGTAAATGTTCATAGTGTGTGCTTTCTATTAATACATCATCACAAAGAACTCCTTCGCCAGTTGTGTTTCCTTGTTTAAACAATATTTCGTCGTTTAAAAATTTTATTAAAGCTCCCAATGTAATGTATCGATTATCATTGATTAGCTCGTCATATAATTTTTCTTCTTCTTCATATTGTTGTTCTTGTCGTTTTATATCTTCTTCGATACGAGCATTTTCTTTTTTATCCCATTGATTTTTATCTGCTAATGATCCAGATTCGAATTCAGCAACATCAGCGAGCCATAATCTTTCATTAAATGGTTCGCCACTTATATTATATTTAGCCGCTTCCGGATCTGGTGATTGATCTATTTTATAAGCTGCACTAGCTGTATACGGGCGTGGGTCTGTATTTTCAGCAATAAATTGTCGATCTAAATCTTCATAATAAGGCCGGCCGAACATTACAAATCGATCATTAAAGTTAGAGTTTGTTAAAAATGGAGCAATACCAGCTTGACCATATGTTAATAATGACACAGCATCTAGGGGCGAAAGACCAGCTATTATAGTTTGTAAATATGAATTTCTAACTGCGTCTACTGCATTTGACAGTGTGTCATATAACTCAACACGAGCTTCAGATCCGGAAGTTGACGGAGTGGTATTAACGTTTCGTAATTCTTCGGCAGACCCACTAGTTGAAATTTTTGCGTATTTTGATTTAAAATCATTTTCTTTTTTCTTATCCGGATTCATGAACATAGTTACGTCTGTGTATATATCACTAGTACCAGTTAGTTGCAATGTAACACTAACCGATGCATCGGCATCATATGAAAGATCAAATGAAGTTATTAATCCAGAAAATGTATATTCATTCATTTTGCGTATTTTATCTTTCAACTGTTGAAGATCCGTCCATTCAGGATACATTTCTTTTAATTTGTCTTCATCTGGTAAAACTAAGTCTGACAATAAACCTTCGCTAATTGTAGCTGACTCCGGATGCTGCACTGTTATCTGTACGTAACGGCCGGGGCGCAACCAAACTGATTCAAATTCATCTAGATCTCTATCTGGATTTGGAATAGAAAGGCTTAAATTTGCTTTGTTTAACAATCCCATGGAACCATCACCAATATTGAAATCAGCAACTTTAATATAGGGTGCTATTCTGCGACTGTTATCTGTTTGCTGTATACTACTTGTTGCTGCAGTAAGTGTTCCGTCAGCATTTTCATTGATTATTATGTTAGTACGTTCATATTGTGCTTGTGAAGAATTTAAAAATCCAAATTTACCCGATGGGGTGTATCTTCCAAAACGTACGGATTTACCTCCGAGTCGTGCCAATTGTTTATTTATTATATCTCCGTGAATACGTTTACTATCAGATGGTGCAGGTTCAAAGGCTTTGATTTCAATGTTAGCAATTTTTTCAGTCATAAACGCAATATCTTTACTAGTACGACGGCGTCCTGATAACGCTCGCTCGTTTAATTCTTCCTGTAACTTAGGGTCAACTTGTGAATAAAATATTTGACTCATCTTTCTTGGGTTGCCTGTTTTATAATTTGTTGTATGTTGTCACTTGGAGGTATTCGTATAGTAGTATTTTCTGGAACATGTAATGATCCTTTACCTAAACCGTTGCTAACTGCAATTATCCACCAAAGAGTAGCATCACCATAAAATGTATTGGCTAACTTGTCTAAGCGATCTGGTGTAGTAGTTTTAATATACGTGTCTTGTGCGGACAACGGAATAACAGGTACTATTACTGTGGATATTCTTCGTTGTTCTGCTACTCGTTTAAGTGTCTGTGATGTTATATATCTACTCATGTTTATTATCTTTCTTAAGTAATAATTCCAATTTGGCCTCCTTCGCCGGTGCTAAAGGCTCGTGCTATTTTACTATTGTCTTCTGCATCACTTAACCAATTATCATTACCAGTTAGAGGTTTACCGATCGGATCAAACTTTTTAGCTAATGTGAAGAATCTTCCACCTTTTTGTGGTATATGATCCATAATCATGTTAAACTGTGTGGTAACAGAAATTTTAAATGGAACTTGCATGTTTTCTGGATCATCTTCTATGTTTATTTCCCATGAATCGTCTGTGCTATAATCAAAATTTAAACTGTTTAGCACAACTGGCTGTTGCACAAATAAATCTCCAATTGTAATTCGCATCCATGGAGCAATTAACGCAATATTTTCAGGTCGATATTCTGGAGCAGTATACCCCGCTAGCGCATTTAATTTTCTCCAAATAAATTTTAATTCATCGCGAGTTGTAGCATACACATCAAATCCTAAACTTAAGTCTCGGCTATAACCGGTATAATGGTAGTTAGGATCTGCTCTACCAATTAACGGCACTGGTGTCCAGTTTGCATTGAAACTATCTGATAGATTGGTAATTGCTGCTCGAAATACTAATATGTCGTCAGTTGCGTCTGTTAATCCATTTTGCAGTTTAGGACCGGTAAAATAAAATTTAATAAAATCTTTTGTAATTAAAGCTTCTTGTTTTGTTTCTTTTTTTGATCCAACTGCTGATGTACTTTCTGGTTTCCACTCATATACTTGTGTTAGTTTTTGTTCTCTACGAAAATCAATAATGTTGACTTTATCGCCCCGGAACGGAGATATTTTTTCTAATTCTTTCTTTTTTAGACCAAGTGTAATAGACGCCCATTCTTTTTTTTCATTGTCCCATTTTGTAGCTACGTTAGTTCTTGCGGTAAAATCGCTTCTGTCTGCACCCGGGGCGTCATGTTCTCCCCAACCATATCCATCTTTTCCTGGTGCATTGAGGTTGAACACAGAATATGCTCCAGCTTTTGATTGTGCTGCTTCTGCATATCTTTCTGCTGTAGTGCTAATATCAGCTATAGCTTCACCATCATTTCTATTTTTCTTGCGTTTAGTTCCTTTTAAGCGACTTCTAAAATCTACATATCTAGAAAATCCTAGTCGTACATCTTGAATAGTGTTTCTAATAAAATTAGTAGTTAACTGACTCATGTTTAATGCAGCATATGGAGTGCTAAATTGTCCTCCTCCTATAGTTGAAGTAAAATTAGGAGTAAACGATAAATTTTGTGTGAGTCCAAACTGTGCATTTAATGCTGAACCTATACTCAATATATTGGAACCAAGACTTCGACCGTTGAAGTTAAATCTGAACTGTGCATTTTTTATTGGATTATAATACCAATTTGTAAAATATTGTATTGGCAATGCTTCACCTGGAATATACAATATAGGAGATTTTGTAAATGGTGTTTGTAGAGCAATGTTAGGATTTGGAAAGTCTACAATATCATATGGATTCGTAAATTGTGCAGTAGCTCCCAATATTGGATTAGACCCCGGTTTTAGATCAGGCAGTATGTTGAAAGGATTGGTAAATTGTGCGTCGTTTCCTATTGTTGGGTTACTCATTTTATCCTTTTATTTTATCCACCCATTTTATATGCTACTGGGCCAGGGTCTACTGCAAATGAAGCTCCTTTCATTGCACTCACAATAGCTGCGGCAAATGCTGTGACATCCATTCCACCTCCTCCATTCGCTGCGGCTTGTAATGCTTCCGGTGGGCCGGTTGCAATTGCATCAAATTTTGGTGCTCGATACATTTCTCCAAAACCTCCAGTTTGAGTTGATACACCTGGTATAATCAATGAATCTTCTACTGTAGTTGCGGCTTTGAGTGCAGTGTCATATTGACTGCTAAGTCCAGCCTCTCTTGCTGTTCCTAGTGCACCAGTTCCAACTTCATATTGTCTAATTGCAAAACCTAAACTTTTCATATCAGACTCTTTCATCGTTCCCATTCCTGAAATTTGTTTTTCCAATTCAGCTTTTAAAGTCTCTCTATTACCTTTGTCTGCTAATAGCAATTGATTTTGTAATTGTGCTTTTGCATTTAAATCCAATTGTACGTCTAAAGATTCTTTTAGAATATCATCGGTAGTTCGTTGATCTTCTAACTCCATTAATGTTTTAAACGCTTCAGCATCCATATCACCAGCTTTCATCATGTCCCGAGCCGCCCTTTCAAAATCTCCTCCTGACAATTCCATTAAAACTTCAGCGCCAGATTCTTCTAAAAGTTTTTTCTTTTGTATTGCTCGAGCCAATTTACTTTCATCAATACCAAGTAATTTAGACATTTGTTGACGAGCCATAAGATTGTTTTCTAAAACATCTCCTTCTTGCTGCAATATTGCATTTAATGCATCTGCCTGTTGTTCAGCGTCTCCTTTAAGTGCTGCTTCTCTAAATGCATTTGTTAAACTTTTACCTTGTAAATCAGCTTTTGCTTGTTCACTACCAACTAATCGTCTACCACTCAATAATTGATATTCTAATTCTGCACCTATACTACTTTCTATATCTAGTAAATTTTTACCTATACCTGTTAATTCATCAAGTGAGAATCCTAATGCTTTACCTTTTAATACTGCTAATTCTAAATTTCCTGGAATACGACCAAATTGCAATTGTGTTTCTGCAGAAGCCTTGGCAACTCCTTCGGTAATATCTTTAAATACTCCTTGCATTCCAGTCTTTTTTTCTATTAACTCAGCTACATTTTGTGTTGCTTTTAACACTCTGCCCATGTTCATTGCATTTTTTTTACCAGCTGTGTCTTGTTGTGCTGCATAATACGTAAAACTTTCAGCTGCTTCTGCGCCAAGTCCCATATTAGTAGTTATAACATCTTGTATTGCTGTTAATTGTAAAAAAAAGTTACTCTGAACGCCTTGTCCTTTGTCTAATTTTTTTGTAAATGTAGCCATGACAGGAACTACTTTTTTAAGATTAGTTGCATATTTTATTGCTTGTTTTCCTGATATACCTAATTCTTCTGCATTTTGGTTTAAGGCAGCTGCCATTTTTTGGGCGTTTTCACTATTAATACCAAAAGTTTTATTTAGTTCTTTGTTTCGTTTTTCTAAAACTAATGATCGTTGTGCAGATTTTAAAAAAGCGTTGCCCATGGTTTGTTGGGCAGCCATATTTTTTTCTAATCCGGTAAGCAAATTTGTATTTGCATCATTAAAGTCCATCAGTGCTGCTGTAGCAGTGCCGATATCCGGACCGAGCACTGCCGCTGCTTCTGCAGCAGCTTTAAATGCAGCTGCTGTTGCTTTTGCAACGCTTTTGATATTGTCGAACGCTCCTCCTGTCGGGTCTGGCTTTGCGCCTAAACAAGATTGTTGTTTTAACTGTTGTATGAATTGTGATTGCGTCATATATTAATAAATATCAAGGACGACGTTTTGTTGGAAGTTTGCTTTTATTAGATTTTTGTTGTTGTTGTTTTACAGCAGCTTCTCGATCTTTGACTATTCCAATGATCCGTTTTATCCAGTAACGTCGTAAAAATATTGGCATGTTGTATATGTCAGTCCAATTCCAACGACCTTCGCCGAACCAAACTATATCAAATATTGTTTCGTGGAGTCGTAATCGATATTTTGCGTCAAAACCAGAAAAAATCAGCCTTAATGGAAAACCCGGCAGTAAAGGTGCCTCCGTGTTCACCTTCAAATTCTAAATTCATATCTAATCCAGGACATTGTTCCATATAATACGTTCTAAACTTTTTTGAATCTCGAGCCATAAATTGGTACCGAATAAATTGTTCTATTGTTTCTGCGGATCTGGAATCGTCTACTTGTGTTATAACCGTTTTACAAAACTCAGATGGTGCTAGATCGCTTATATCTTTTACATTGTACGTAAACTTAATAGTGTGATTTTTTGTTTTATATTCAAACTCACCGTTATCATCTGCTGTTAATTTAAATGTTTTAGATTGAATTTTTTCTAAATTTGCAACACGTTTCAATTCATTTTTTGTTTTAGGATCTGTTACTGTTACCTCGTAGTCTTTGCCATAAGATAATATACGGGCATATATAATTAATCCATCTTTATCAAATGTAGACATATCGTCAATATTGAATTTTGTTAAACTAATTGATTCAATTAAACGATCTAACATTACTCCTTCTCGCACATATGAAATATTAGTTAATATGTCTTCATCATATGCAGTCATGTATCGCATTTCTATTTTACCTTCTCGAAGTGGATGATCTTTAGGATATATTTTACCGCCGCTGGATAATGGAACAATCATACTAGGCAATTTGCTTTGCTGTTCTGTTTCATAATGCTTTTTGGCTTGGTCTGCTGCAGTTGATGTGCTGATTCGGTCTGTCATTCTACTCATTTATTTTCCTTATTATAACTTTATTATAAATATATGTTCACAAAAAAAGTAGGGTGTTTAGCCCTACTTGAATTGTATAGTTTAGTTTTGTTTAGAAGCTTAAGAATGCCCAATCATATCTCAATGTTAAAGATATTTCTTGTACTGCATCATCTCCCCAATCATAGCTACCAAATTCTGCATCTGTAATAAATGCTCCGTTTAGTACCCATTCTTCAATTCGCTCGCCTAATGGAGAAAGTTGATATAATTTTAATTGTTTTTTGTAAAAATCAGAATATCCATCTCTACCAGTTGCAGACTCATGATGTAAACGAACCCATTCCATTACAGTTTGAGCACCACTTGGTACAATTGCGTCATATAATGATATTGATAATGTGTTCCATTCAGACTTACCTTTTACATAACGTTTTACGTTGATAAGATCCAATGTTTGTTCGTTGTTACTTAATTTTGGTTTATCAGCCATTTTCACTAAATATGCAGGGATACCAGTATCAGCCATAGAAAGTATAAACTGATGTTTCTTTTTAGGTTCCCATGAAAATGCGGTATCAAACAATTCATTTTGATTGGCTGCTGATAACGCCGGGTTTAATTGATCTTCTAATGCCATATTGGTCCTTGTTTATTTTAATATAAATATAACGTACAGTAAAAAAGGTAAGACCGAAATCCTACCTTTTTAAAATTATCAATAATCTATTCTGGGAAACTTGCTCCTGTTGGCTGAATATTAAAGTCTAATACTATAAATTCTGCTGTTCTGGTTGGTTGCAAGAACAATTGTCCGTAAAGAATATTTTGATCTATTAAGTCTGGAGTATTGTTGCTGTCATCCATTACTGCTCGGAATGCAAACAATCCTTGCTGTGCTCTTACTTGATCTAAATAAGGATTCGCAATGCTCAAGAATCTGTCACGAGTCTGATTGGTGTTTTGTTCAAATACTAAAAATCTAGTAGATGATGCAATAAACTTTTTAACTGCAATAAGCAAACGACGCACATTTACTCTGTCTAATGCACTTGGACGAGCTTGAAGAGTCTTTTGACCCCATATGCATATTCCGTCATTAACAAAGTTTGCAATTGGATTAACACGTGCTTCATACAATGTGTCTCTTTGTGATTGAGTTAATCTTATGTATGTGTCTAATGCGTTAACTACTCCTCTATTCAAACCTGCAGGTGCATACCATGGATGTTGTACTGCATCATTAAATGCTAATACTCCTGGTAATACTACTGATGGTGGTACAAATAATGGAACGTTTTTATTTGGATTCAAAATTCTTACCCATGGCCAATATGAAGCAACATAATTGTTGTCTAATGTAGTCACTTGATTTACAACAGTTGCAAGATTGTCTGCCACCGGATTCGAATCCATTACATAGAATGTGTCTTGTCGTTCTCTAACCAAGTTGCGAGCCGCAGTTGTAACGGTGCTATGCAAACTGTCAATAATACCCGGAGTAACTAAAAGATTCATATCATAATAATCAGTGTTACCTAACAATGTAAATGCTTTATTATATGATTTAGTACCAGTAGCTGAAGCTGAGCTGCAATCAAATCCAAATGTGTTTGTTGAAGATATATTTGCTCCGCTAAACTTTGGTAAGTTAGGACGAGCTCCGTCAAATCCTCCTTGGAATCCAATCATAAACTTTCTGGTTTTCAATGAAACGTTTTGATTAAATGTATTTGCCGTTAATGCATCTTGTAATGAACCACTATATGTTGCAGCTAAACTAGGAAATGCAGAACCACTATCTTGATTTACATCACCTAAATAAAAGTCGCTGTTTAATCCAGCTGTACTAGCACTAGTTGGAGTAACTGCTAAATAGTTTAAGTTGTGTGTATCGGTAAAATCAAATCCTAAATAGTTAGCACTGCTATATCCACTTGCATCTGTTTGTGTAGTTTTATATGTTACAGCTTCAAGATTAAATGATGCGGATGCATTTGGTATTGGAGATAATGGTGCTTTAAATCCAAATGGAACTAAAGTTTTATCATTACTTCCATCACTTACACCTGTTTCAACACTTACTCGTATAAATTTAGACATATTTGGATAGTCTCCATTCACAACTACATCACCGGCGTCCGTTACAGTTTGAAAACGGTCTCCTATGACTCGGGAAATATATCTTGGTGAATTTGGATCTAAATTTACATTTAAATATGATTCAATTATATCTGGTGTTTGATCTGTGTCTTCTGATGAATATGGCGAATTTGGAATTTCTGTGGTGTTAACACGTCGTACTTCTACAGTAAATGTACCGTAGCCATTCGGATCAGAAACTTCTGAAGCTAATCTAATATCACGAATACCTACTTTAACTTCTGCATTTACAGAATCGCCATGTGATAACGTGTGAAATTTAAATAGATTTTTTGCAGTGCTACCAATTTTTTGTGAAGTAACGAATGGGGTAGACGCCGTTGAAAAATCTTTTAAATATTTGTAATTATTGTAGTTGTGTAGTGACATTGTAACTTCGCCGATGTTGTTAAACAATGTGTTTAATGCTGTTTTATTTTCGTATTGAACATATACTGGATAATCTAATGATTTTGGCGAACGTCCAAATATTTTGCTTAAATAGTCATTGTTACGTTGATTGATAGATGACGATATTGAAGCACCGTTACCGGCTAAATATGCACTATATCCTGGAACTCCTATACTGCCAAATGAACCAGATATTTTAATTTCAAATGAACCAGATTGGTCATTGTTTAATACTGAATCTTCGAAATATGCTCCGGTAAGATTTGTGCCACCTGTTACGTTTTGCGTAGGATGTAAAACGTGTGTTACTACTTTTACTGATCCTGACTCTGCTTGAATGGCCAAAGCACCATTTTGTATGTTGTATCCATCTTCATATAAAAGACGAGTTACTGTTATCACGTTTCCGTTTCTTAAATAGTCATTCACCACAAATGGAACATAAGAATCGTCAGTAAACGTTCCAAATGTTTTTTCAAAATCACCCATCGATGTAATTTGTGTAGGAATGAGAGCAGGACCTTTTACGGTTGGTCCTATTACCGCTGCACCTATTTGTGCAACACCGCCGGCTAAAAATGACTGATCTACTTCGTTAGTAAATACGCCAGGCGAGACAATTCTTTCTGCCATTATAATACTCCTATAATTATTTTCTTATAAATATAGACAACTAGTGTCAAACCTCAACATCAGTAAATGTTCCGGCTTCAACGTTGATTTCTCCTTCTCCGTAACGCTCTCGAAGTTTGACTACTAGATCAGTTTCTTGCTGCTTTAATGAAGCAATGTCTTGTAATCGGCCGTCTTCTTCTTTTGCAATTTCTTCGAGTCGCATGTTTAACTGAAAACGCTCTACTGCAATGTTTCCTAACACTGCAGAATTTTCTGAATATTTGTCTCGTAGTTGTTGAATTTGTTCTAAATGTTCTTTGTCCAGTTTTTTAGTTGCCATATTTATAACCTTTTTTTATATTATATAAATTTATTTTGTATTATCCAATATTTTCATTAATATATTGAATTGTATACTCTCCTGCTTTGCTTGGATGACTAAAATTAATTCTACCATTACTGTCAAATGTAAATTCTTTGCCTCCACCTACTTGAGTTTTGTTAATAATAACAATGAAAGGACCGTTGGGGGCAACTTTGCCATCTTTAGGCTTAACCTCAATTTCATCACTATCATATGTAACTTTAAGTTCGTTCCATCCATTAAGGTTGAATTGAAGATTCATAAACGTCGACTCTGGCGATCCAGGAGCAGCCCTCGATATCGAATACGTTTCTCCTTTTTGGTTTCGAATATGTTGTACCGTTTCTCTCTTTTTCTCAAATTGAATCTGAAAATCAATCAACGTTGATTTTTCCATCCAACTAGTTCGAATTCGATCGGCAACAAATGCTAGATTACTAGCCAAGATTTCTTTGCTGGCAATATCTTGTATTTCAAATGTACCAACTTTATTTTGTTGCAATATATATTTTGCATCTTTAAGCCCAGATGGTGTAATTGTTATAGTTCTTGGTCTCGCTTCTGATACTTGTAGAGTAGGCGTTTGCTTGGCTCCTCCTATAACAAGTATACCTCTATATGTTCCGACGGATCCGTCTACTATGTGATCTGCAGTATTTGGTTTAGTAACAGATCTAATAGATTGACTCACAATTCGTAATCCTACGGGTGATTTAGCATCGCGTGGCGAAAGTAAAAACGGTTGCAACACTGTTGTTGTTGTTGTTATTTGGGAAAACTGGTCTTGAGTTAGTACATGGGTGACAGGTGTTTTTGGAAAAAATGCTGTGTTATAATTTTTATCACCAAAATTTTCTGATCGAGTTGCACTAAATTCTGCTATAGGAAACGGAGATTTATTTCGTAGCAATGTTGGATTATTTTTAACATCACCAAAAAAGCTATAGCTGTCGTCAGCACCTTTAAAAACAATTTCTACATCTTTTATAAACTGTTTTGTTTTTTCATCAAATCGTCGCTGAGTAAATCTACCGTTAGATCCTGGAGTACTTGTGAAAAACTTATTTTGAATTCCATCTAGTTTTGATGTTATCTCGTTGGGTTTGTCTTTCGAAATTCTGTTTAACTTGTTTTTTTCACTTTCTTCACCAGCTAGTTTTTCAACTCTGTCAAACCCATCTCTGGTACCGTTGACTACCTGTAATACCTGAGTTTTAATTGCAGTTCGTTGCACTCTGTTAACAGTTTGAATTTGTGTTGTAACAAAGTTGCTGTCTAGATGTTCTAGTCTAGACAAATCACGAGTTGTTCTTGCAAGTTGGTCTAATTGTAATTTTATTACTTCTTTATTTCCAAGATTTTCAATACCATTCTGCACTTTGTTATTGATTGGGTCAATGTATCTAACTGCTTGTAGTACGTGGTCTGAATCAAAACGTCCTCTGGCTCTTGCAGCTCTACCAATTGCAGCATACGCAGTTCGTTTTCTGTTTTGCGGTTTAAACTCAGTTATTTCACCAGCACGTCCGAACTTCTCCGTTTTAGATTTTTGATCCCTTGTTTCTGGTAACGATACACCGATTATTTCAGCAATAGATTCAATCTGTGTTGTTACTGCTTGAGCTGCTAATCCTACTTTGTTGTTGTTTTCAATTGCTTCTCGAATAAAATCTTTTTGAAGTATAATGTCTTTGCTTTCTATAGGCAAATCTATATCATTAAAAAATATAGAAGAACTTTCAAAAGTTTTTGTAACAGCTTCGTCGATAGTCATTGGAAATTCATTTTCTTCTGCATCAGCTTCTTTTAAATAATGTGCAAATGTTGTGATTGGAGATATAGTTTTATATTGCGGATATCCTACTAACTCTCCTTCAAAATCCAATCCGGTTATTGCGTCTTTACCGCCTGTCAATGTTATAGGACCAGTTGGTGTAGATGCAAATGTAAATTCTCC
>TARA_B100000963_G_scaffold142632_1_pt1 | contig 14669 bp, 9 predicted proteins | sample TARA_B100000963 | Tara Oceans TARA_B100000963 (sample SAMEA2622097) | marine metagenome | biome: marine biome (ENVO:00000447); feature: surface water layer (ENVO:00002042); material: "saline water (ENVO:00002010), including plankton (ENVO:xxxxxxxx)" | depth 5 m | reverse complement strand
ATAGAATAACCAACTTTTTTCATAACGTAGTGGTCAAATATCCCATCTCCCATATAAATTACATTTTCTAATTTATATTTAGATGCAATCCAATCAACTCTTCTAATTGTACTCACAAGGTCTAATTGATAATCCATATCATCAACTATACGTTTCTTTGAAATATTAAAACCCTTTTTATCACCAGTAACAAATCTTATTTCGATAAAAGGTCTTAACAATGACAAGCCATCATTATCATCTGGACCAAAACATTTTAGATACTTACCTTCATCACTATAAAAGAAATGACCTGAAGTCATTACTCCATCAACATCTAAAATTAAACACTTTGGCTTTTCAAGCATATAAAACTTAAATTCTAAAATCAATTTAAAATAATAGACTGATTATAATACAGCTTTATTAAATATTAATTAATCTTCTAATCAATTTAATTAAAATAATTATTCTTATGTTTTACTTTTGAAAGATTATATAAAAAAATTATTTAGAAATTATATTAATAGTATAAATTGTGAAGAATAACATTTAAAAATTAATTGGAATAGCTGTTTAAAAGTAAATAATGCTACTACTTTTTTTTTAATCCTTTGTTGAATCGTTCTACGTACTGGAGATCTTTATGAAATTTCTCAGAACCTGGGTATATGTATAAAATAGTAGAAGGTTTATAAATATGCAAATATATATTTATATAAACCAATTTACATTGGGTTAATTTACTTTTGACTACATTAAGAAGAATATAAAAATAATTACCAAATAAGAAATTTCTTATATAAAAGTCCCAGAGAAAGATTAAAGAATGATTTGATAGAAGTTTTGAATAGAAATATTATTATTATATAAATAAATCATATAGCAAAATATAAGATTAATTCAAAATTAAGTCTTAAACCATTTCTATCAGGCACAATTCTTACCGATTCAGAAGTTTTAATTCAAAATGGGAACGACTTAGTACTGAAAGTGCATGAAGGCAAGCTAAAAACTTTGATAGGAAACCAAATCATTTCTTCAATTGGAAATGATCATTTAAAAGTAATGCTTATAAGAAATTCTTCTACTAAATAAAGAGTTTATATAAGAAATAGAGATCATAATGAAAGAGAGAAAAAAAAATATATATATAAATATATATAAGAATAAAGATTCCTATGCTGAAGAATTTTTAAACATAATTGAATATCTAAAACTAAATATTATTATTCACTTTACTTCAAATATTTTCTACCTGAATAAAGAATCTATACTATAAATGCATTTTCAAAAATATCCGATCAACTATAAAACTATTATTTATCACAAAAAATTCTTTAATAATAATTTTGAATTATTTCTTCTAGGTAAAAAGCTTGATTTAAATACTTTAGGAATATACTAGATAAAAATTTATTTCCAAAAATATAATAGTTAAATATTTCCAATATATCTTTTCAAACTTATTATTTTAAATCAGATTTTTTGGATAATTAAATTAGTATTCTTTGTTAAAAAGACAAAAGATTCTCAAGAATTTTTGATTTTTAATTTATGTAGAAAAAAGATATCTTTTAAAATTCGAACTTGTAAGAATTTCATAAAATTATAAAGGTTAGTTTAGGAGTTTTAAATAATGTTTTAGTAAAAAAACTTAATTATCCAGGCATTTTAAAGTTATTAGAAATTTACAACTCATCTTTTTATAATTACATTTATTTATATAAACTTTGTATTTGCAATAAGATTGGAGGTATACTTTCAAGTTCAATTAAATAATTTTGAAGCATTATAGATATTTGGATCAGAAGGTTGAGAAAAATTTTTAAACTATATCTATAATATTTTCGTATAGAAATATTAAATTATTTTTAATCATAAACCTTTGTAAAATAAATTTTAAATATAATTTTTTTTATAAATTACTCAAATGTATTTTTGATTTAATTCTTCTAGTGTTAATACTTATTATTTCTGCATATTCTATGCTAGAGAAACTTCTTATTTAAAGATCTGACCTTTAAATGTATTAGTAAGGAACAAAATTAATATCTAAGTTATCTTTGATCAAGTTTCTAATTTCATCGATAGATAGAAAATATTGATTATCTTTTGAATTATAGCTGAATCCATTAGGAACTCCTTTAAATTTGACTCCTCTTTCCTTATACTCTTGAATTAATTCACTTCCATGTGAAAAAATACAAAAATAATCTTCAAGATCTATGCATGAAAAACTGTCAGCTGATGTAATCATTTCTTCATGTATTTTTTCCCCAGGTCTAATACCAGTTTCTTCATAATTACAACTTGGCGCTATTGCTTCTGCAAGATCAATAATGCGATAACTAGGTAATTTCGGAACAAATATTTCACCCCCAATATTATTTTCAAGAGCTCTTATAACCATATTAACCCCTTGTCTCAGAGTAATATTAAATCTAGTCATATCTCTGTTTGTTATGCTAAGGGTACCAAATTTTCTCTTTTTGATAAAGAATGGTATTACAGATCCCCTAGATCCCATTACATTCCCATATCTAACAACCGAGAATTTTATATCTCTCTTTCCTTTTATATTAGTTGCTGATACAAAAAGTTTATCTGAACATAATTTTGTGGCTCCATATAAATTGCAAGGAGCCGCTGCTTTATCAGTACTTAAAGCAATTGCTACTTTAACATTTGTCTCTAAACAAGCCTTTACAACATTTTCTGTACCTAAAACATTTGTCTTTATAAATTCCATTGGGTTATATTCTGCCGCTGGAACTTGTTTCAAAGCAGCAGCATGAATAATAATATCTACACCTTGAAAAGCAAATTTTAATCTTTCAAAATCTCTAATATCTCCTAGAAAAAATCTTAATTGGGGATATTTACTTAGTGGAAGTTCATTTTGCATTTCCCATTGCTTCAATTCATCACGACTAAAAATAATTATTCTTTCAAAGCCACAATTTTTTCTTAGCAATTCTTTTACAAAGGCCTTACCAAAACTACCTGTCCCGCCCGTAATTAAAATACTTTTATAAGCATTAAGTTTCATAAATTTCCCATAGAATTTGACTATGTTTGCTTTCTCAAGAATAATTCCCTGTAGAATTTAGTCATTTATTAATTCTATCAAAGTATCAAACCAAAAAAATGGAAAATAATAAATAAAGTTATTCTTATCTTCTTATCTTTTAATTATTCATAATAATTCCTTAAAGATCAATTTAAAAATATAAAATTTAAAACATTCCGAAATGAAATTGTATAATATTCAAATAGCAAATAAATTTGTCAGTATATTGTGAAAACTAGAAATTTATTAATGCAACAATTATTAAACATTTTTTCTAATAAGAGAACTAATTTTAATAAACAAAGATTTATCCCATATGGCAAGCAATATATTTCTGAAGATGATGTTAGCTCGGTTGTAAAAATATTAAAAAGCGACTACCTGACGCAGGGAGATCAAGTTCCTAAATTTGAAAAAAGTTTATCTAATTTTTTAAAAGTTAAATATTCAATTGCTGTTAATAGTGGGACAAGTGCTCTACATATTGCTTGTTTAGCACTTGGCTTAAGTAAGGGTGATTATTTATGGACATCTCCTATATCATTTGTTGCCTCAGCTAATTGTGGGAGATATTGTAATGCCGAAATTGATTTTGTAGATATTGATTTAGAAACTGGTTTACTAGATGTGAATTTACTTTCTGAAAAGCTCACACAGGCAGAATTAAAAGGGAAACTCCCAAAAATTATTGTTTGTGTTCATCTTGGTGGAACAAGTTGTGATATGAAAGCCATTAAAAAGCTATCCGAAAAGTTTGGATTTAAAATAATTGAAGATGCAAGCCATTCTCTTGGAGGTACTTATTATGAGGGAAAAGTTGGAGATTGTAAATATAGTGATATCTGTGTTTTTAGTTTTCACCCTGTAAAAATAATTACTACAGCTGAAGGTGGATTAGCTACCACGAACAGTAAAGAACTTGCAGAAAAGATGAAACTTCTTAGAACACATTATATTACTAAAGATCAATCGAAATTTGAATTAACAAATTTTGGTAATTGGAGCTATGAGCAACAAGGCTTAGGTTTTAATTATAGGATGAATGATATGCAGGCAGCATTAGGTATAAGTCAGCTAAAAAGAATTTCAAGCATTATAGAAGAGAGAAATAAAATATTAGATTCTTATAAAAATTGTATTAATGATCCAAATATTTCTTTTCTTAAAATTGGTAAAAATATCAAAAGTTCTGTACATTTAGTGATAATAATATTAAATAATATTTCTGAAGCAAATCATAAGTTAGTTTTTAATGAAATGAGAAAAAGAAATATTGGAGTTCAATTACATTATTCACCCATTCACTTACAGCCTTACTATAGAAAACTTGGATTTAAAGAGGGCGATTATCCTATAAGTGAAGAATACGCAAGAAAGGCTTTAAGCTTGCCTGTTTTTGAGGGACTTGAAGATTATCATCAGAAATATGTCATTAAATCGATATTAGATGTAGTCTATAATTTGTAGGTTTAAAACATTTAAAGTGGTTAATTTATCATTAGGTTGCGCTCAATTTGGAATGAACTATGGATATACAAATACTAGAGGGAAGGTTAATCAGGATGAGGTTGGAGAAATTATTGATTTAGCAATAAAAAATAATATTAAAAGTTTTGATACGGCCCAATCATACGGGAATAGCGAAGAAGTTCTAGGTAAATTTCTTCCAAAATATGAAAATATTAAAGTTATTACCAAATTTTTAGATACAAAAAAAGATTATTTCGAGACAAAAGACATTTATTACTGGGAAAATAATTTTCAAAAATCATTAAATAATTTAAAAACCAATAAAGTAGATAGTCTTTTAATTCATAATACGAATGATCTAAAAAAAAAAGGGAAAGAAATATTAGAAAACTGGCTAGATAGCCTTCTAGAAAGAAAACTAATAGATAGATTAGGAATTTCTATCTATTCTGTTTCTGAGTTAGATGATATTTCTTTAAAAAGATTCAGTTTAATTCAAATGCCAATTTCTTTATATGATCAAAGACTTATTAAAAATGAAACTTGCCAAGAGTTATTTAATAAAAATATTGCTATTCATGCCAGAAGTATTTTTTTTCAAGGTCTTTTATTTAGCAATTATAAAAATTGGCCAAACGCAATTTCAAAAAACTTCAAGTTACACCATTATGGTCTTTTAAATCATTTAAATAAAGAATCAATATTAGCTTTAACTTTAAATTTTTTAAATAGCTATAAGTTTATTGAAAATGCTTTATTTGGTGTAACTTCTTTAGAAGAATTAAAACAAATAATAAATATAAAAAATAATTTAAATTTAATTAAAAAAGATTTCATTGATTTCTCATGGGATAATGATTCTGACTTAGACCCAAGATTATGGTGATAAATACGCAACAATTGCTATAAAATCAAACTGAGTCTTTTAAATTATTAGGGTATTAATATGACATTTATTTTCAGAAGTGATTCTGCAGAATTTATAGGTAGTGGTCATATAAGAAGATGTTTGAATATAGCAAAAGAGATACAGGAAAGAGGCTCAGATTCAATTTTTATATGTAATCCTTATAAAGGAAATATTAATAATGAAATTAAGAAAAATTTTAAAGTTCTTGAGCTTCCAAAAATGAAAATCAGTTTAAAAGAAAAAGAATTTTATAAAAATAATAATAATCAGCTTTATAAAGATTGGCTTGGATGTAATGAAGAAGAGGATGCAATTAATTCACTTAATCTAATTCTTAAGGTGAAAAACATAATAATTGATTGGATAATTGTTGATCATTACTCTTTGGGAGAAATATGGGAGAAAACAATAAAGAATGGTTTAAAAAATTTTAATAAAAATTCAAAAATACTTGTAATTGATGATCTATTTAATAGAAAACATTATTGTGAAATACTTTTAAACCAAAATTACTTTACTAATATCAATGTAGAAAAATATAAAAATATATTAGGAATTAATTCACATTTATTACTTGGTCCGCACTATGCATTATTAGGTAAAGATTATTTTGGAATAAATAACTTAAATAAAAAAAGAAAGGGAATCAAAAGAATACTAATTTATTTTGGTGGAGTTGAAAATTCTATACATTATAAAGTTATAGAGAGCATTTGTGAAGAAAAATTTTCTGAAATAATCTTTGATTACATAATTTCTAAAAGTTCAAAGTATTATAGTTATTTAAAAAATATCGAAAATAATGTAGAAAATATATATGTTCATGATATTCAAGAAACACTCGCGGATTTTATTTTAAGGTCAGATTTATTTATTGGAGCGGGAGGTTCAACTTCTCTCGAGAGATTATGTTTAGGGATACCTTCAATAACAATAGTTCTTGCTGATAACCAAAAAGAGATCTCCGAAAATTTAAATAATGATAAATATATTAATTTAATTGGAAACGAAAGTTCAATTAGTCATAAAATAATAACAAAAGCTATTGATGATTTTATTAATAAAAAATGTGTACTAAAAGATGGCAAAGAATTAGTTGATGGATATGGGACAAAAAGAGTAGTCAATAATTTGTTAGGTATAAATTTTCCTATTAAATTATCCAATAAAGATTTTAATGATAATTTTGATAAAACAAAATTCAGAAATGATATTTTAAATTTAAAACTATCTCAGACTAATCATAATAAAATTTATAAATCATTATCTAATGATAATAGTGAGATAGATAATATAAATTTAAAGATTATTTTTTATAAGTTTATCTTTGATGATTCATCTAATCCAATTGGAAAATTAATGTTTTTAATTAATAAATCTAACAACTTATTCTCTAGATTAATTTTTGATAATTATTCAGATGATTCTCAAAAACAATTATTTTTAAAATTAATCCCATTAATTTTTCAATCTCTTAGAGAAAACGTTAATCTAAAAAACTTTGGGTATATTAAATTATGTCATAGTAATTTTTATTTGTTAGAAAAGCTTTTATACCCACATTCCATAGAAAAAAATCTAAATAAAAAAATTAAATTTATTACAATTCTCTCAGATGAGAATAGCTGGCTAAATGAATATATACCTTACTTGATTACAAAACTATGGTTTGAAGAATATGAGGTTAGGTGGATACATAATTTAAATGATTTTAAAAAGGGTGATATATGTTTAATATTGTCCTTCTCAAAAAGCATTCAGAAACAAAAACTTTTATTTAATAAAAAAAATATTGTTGTTTATGAAAATGATTTACAAAAAGATAAAGGTTTTAGTTCAATTTCATTGAAGATATTGGAGGTTAAAAATAAAATTATAAATTCTTTAAATGAAATAGATTTATCTTTTCATTCTAGTCAAATCTATAATCCCGAATCGATAAATTTAAATAAGAATGAATTAGTAGATGATTGGCAAAAATTAAAAGCTAGAAAAATTATTTTATTATGCATGGAATGGATTAAAAACTATCCTGATAAAACTTCTTTTAATATTAAATAAAAAGGACTCAATTTATATAGTCTAAAACTAAAAAATTAAATTTTCAAAAAAATAATAATTAAATCATAAAATAAATGGATTAATCTCAAATTTTTATATTTGAGATATAGAAGACTAAATTATATTAAATTAAGAAAATTATACTAATTAAATGCTTTGTAATTCTTTAAAATAAAATTATAATTAAGAGAATTAAGAGTTTATAAATGCATATTCAAATAGAAGGTAAAAAAATAGGCAATAAACATAAGCCATATATTGTAGCAGAACTATCAGCCAACCATAATGGTTCAATTCAAGCTGCTCTTGAAACTATCAAAGCAGCAAAAGATTGCGGGGCTGATGCAATAAAGATTCAAACATATGACGCAGATTCAATGACTATAGATTGTAATAAAGAAGATTTTTTTATAAATGGTGGGTTATGGGATGGATATAAACTTTACGACTTATATAAAAAAGCTGAAACACCGTTTGAATGGCATTATGAGATTTTTAAATTTGCAAGAAATATTGGCATAACAATTTTTTCAACACCCTTTGATGAAAGAGGTGTAGATTTATTAGTTAAACTAGATGCTCCTGCTTATAAAATTGCGTCATTTGAACTATGTGATTTGCCATTAATTAAATATGTGGCTAAGCAAAATAAACCTATAATAATGTCAAGCGGTATATCAAGTAAAGAAGAGATAGCAGACGCAATCGAAACTGCCAAATCGAATGGTTGTAATGATATTATTTTACTACATTGTGTTAGTAGTTATCCAGCCCCAATAAATGAAGCTAATTTACTACAAATAAAAGAACTAAGAGATTATTTTAAAGTTCCAGTAGGACTATCTGATCATACTTTAGGGACTACTGTATCAATAGCTTCAGTAGCTTTAGGTGCATGCTTAATTGAAAAACACTTTATTTTAGATAAAACACTTGAAAGTCCTGATAGTGAATTCTCAATTTCTCCATCTGAATTAAAGTATCTTTGTAAAGAATCTTATTTATCTTGGCAATCTCTTGGAAAAGCTACATATGACAAACAAAAGTCTGAAGAGAAAAATATTGTTTTCAAAAGATCAATATATTTTATTAGAGATTTACCAAAAGGACATATAATCACAAATGAAGATATCAAAAGAATAAGACCTGGAATGGGTTTACCACCAAAATTATTTGACAAACTTATAGGAAAAAAAATAATCAAATCTGTTGAAAGAGGTCAACCTACTTCTTTAGATTTAATTGAGGATTTATGAATGAAAAATTTATTTAAATAAATTAAATTTTTTTTTATTAAATATATGTATTTACTCTACAAAAATTATATTTTTAAAGTTGTAAGAACAATTAGTAATATTGGAATAAAAAGAATAATTTTTAGATTAATCTTTGAAATAAGAAAGTACTTTGATTCAGTAATATCTAGCGAACTTCTTAAGTTATATACTTTGATTAATAATAAAACTCCAAAGTGGATTAAATATTCCAAATATAAGAGCTCAAAAATAGATTTTGAATCAATAATTAATTTTAATAAAAAAAATATTACTTTTAATTTCTTAAATGAAAAAAAATCTTTAAAAATTCCAATTACTTGGCACTCTAAAAAATGGTCAACTTTATGGACTTTTAATTTACATTATTTTGATTGGGCAAGAGATTGGACAGAAGATTTTCTAAAAAATAAAAAAATAAAAGAAGATATTTTTCTAATAAAAGAATTAATGGATCAATGGATTGATAAAAATAAATTAGGAAAAGGTATCGGTTGGAATAGTTATACAACTTCTCTAAGAATAAAAAATTGGGTATTTATTTTTAGAATATTTCCAAACCTTCTTAATAAAAGAAGGCTAGATTCACTATGGTTACAAATTTGTTGGTTAAATAACCATAAAGAATTCTGTTACGGAGGTAATCACCTAATAGAAAATTTAACTGCTTTAATAATTGGCTCATTACAATTTGATAATCAAAAAGCAAGGATCATATACAAAGAAAATCTGACAATATTAAAAAAGGAACTTGAAATACAAATACTAAAAGATGGAGGACATGAAGAAAGAAGTGCTAGTTATCATCTACTTATCTTAGATAGATTAATAGAGATGGGCTTTTATTTAGAAATAAGTAAAAATGAAAGACCTATCTGGCTTATTAAAGCAATAACAAAAATGACAAATTGGATAATAGATATTTCTCTGAATAAAGGATCCTATCCAAGATTTAATGATTGTACATTTAATTCAAGATATTCTCTAAACAAAGTTAAGAATTTTGCATTTGCTTATCTAGGAAAAAAAAATCATAACAATAATGGCTATAGAATATTCTTGATAAATTCTAATAATCAAAGAAAAAGTAAGAATAAATATAATAATTTCAAAATTAATAATAAAAATTTAATTAATTTAAAGGAAACCGGCTGGACAATTATAAAACCAACTAAAGAATGGGAGCTTCTTTTTAAATGTGGCAAGAGTTGCCCTGATCATTTACCTGCTCATTGCCATTCAGATTTACTAAGCTTTGACTTAATAAGGTCAGGGGAACCTTTTTTTTCAGAGTTTGGGACAAGTATCTACGGAAACAATGAATTAAGACAAATTGAAAGATCTTCATTAGCCCACAACATTTTTCAATTATCTTATCCGATAAATAATTTATCAAAAGATAAATTAATTTGGATTGAACCTATTGAAGTTTGGGGTAATTTTAGGGCAGGTAAAAAAGCAATTTCAAAAAACAGGAATTGCGGTAAAAATACAAAAGGTGAGTACTGGGTTGAAGGTTCTCATGATGGATATGAAAATCATGGTGCAAGTTATAAAAGGAATTTATATTTGAAATTTGAAAATAATAAGCTATATTTCAAAACCGAAGATTTTATAATAAATAAAAAGAAAATGGCTTGGAGGCAGTTATGGCATTTAGGACCTAATATTCCAGAAAGATACTTAAAAACTATTATTAAACAATTTAAAAATTTGCATAATTGTAGTTTTGATATTATTGATACATGGCATTCAAAAGATTTTGGCACAAGAATACCAAGAAAAAGTTTATTAATTAGAGGATTTATAAACCCAGGGACTCACTTATTTAAAGTCCGATTAGTACTATAGGAGCTGTTAATTATGCCAAATTTATGGATTATTAATCAATTCGCGAATACACCAAATATGCCTGGACATACAAGGCAGTATGAGATGGCAAGCGCATTAATAAAAAATGGTTGGGAAGTAAATATTTTTGCTTCAGATTTTAATTTAAATACAAGAAAATTCTTAAAATTAAAAACATTTAATTTTCGAAAATTAGAAAATATTGATGATATAAAATGGCATTGGCTTAGAGTAATTCCTTATAGAAAAAACAACTATATGAGGTATTTAAATATCTTAAGTTTTTGTTTGATTTTAATTATTGAATTTTCAAGATATTTAATTATTAAAAAAGATAATAAGAATTTTCCTGATATCATCATGGCAAGTTCACCTCAATTACCTGCTACATTTATATCTCTTATCTTTGCAAAATTTATTAAAAAACCATTTATTGCGGAGATAAGAGATTTATGGCCACAGATGCTTATTGATCAAGGTGGAATTAATCCAAAAAATCCAATTATAAAATTACTTAAACTTATCGAAAAAATAATATATAAACAATCCGAATTAAATATAGTATTAGCAAAAGGTACTGAAAAACATTTAAAGGATAATGGTGCTAAAAAAGTTATTTGGCTCCCAAATGGACCTGATTTAGATAAATTTAAATACAAGAAACCACTTAATAAAATGAGATCTTTTTCTTCTAAAAGACCTTTTAAGATAATTTATGCAGGAGCACACGGTATAGCTAATGATCTAGATAATGTCATTAAAGCAGGTAAATTAATAGAAAATTATCCTATCCAATTAATATTAATTGGTGATGGCCCTTGCAAAAAAGAATTAATTAAAAAATCAAAGGATCAACTAAATATAATTTTTAAAGATCCAGTATCAAAAAAAAATATTCCATTAATTCTCTCAGAGGCAGATGGAATTTTAATATCTTTAAAGAAAGTACCATTATTTAAATATGGAGTTTCCCCAAATAAACTTTATGATGCATATGCAATTGGAAGACCAGTTATTACAACAGTAGAAGGAGTAATAAATAAAGAGGTTGAAGAAAATTTATTAGGATTCACATCAGCTGCTTCTAATCCAAAAGATCTTGCAAGAGCATTTATAAAATTATTAAAAACTCCCACGCAAGACAGAATATCAATGGGAAAGAGAGCAAGAACTTTAGCGGAAGAAGTATACTCCAGACAAAGAATAAATATTATTTTTAAAAATATACTAGAAGATATACTAAAAAAATGATTAATAATATGATAAATAAGAACAAAAAAGTCGTATTATGTGGAGCGAATGGATTTACTGGTAGATTTTTATGTAAGGAATTATTAAAGAGGAAAATATCCTTTTTGGCAATTATAAGACCAGGAAATGATACTACATGGATGAAGCAAAATAATATATCTTATAAATATGTTGATCTCAATAATACCAAAGAATTAGGAAAACAAATCAAAGACTATGAAATACTAATCAGTCTAGCATCTATAGGTTTCGGGAGCGTACCTTCTATATTAAAAGCTTGTAAAAATGCAAATATTAATCGTGCAATTTTTACAAGCACTACAGCTATATTTACAAAATTAAATTCTAAATCAAAAAAAACCAGAGAGTTAGCTGAGAAACAAATAAGAAAAAGTAATTTAGATTGGACTATTATTAGACCTACAATGATTTACGGTAATCCAGATGATCGTAATATTATTAAATTAATTAAGTGGATTGATAAATATCCTATTATTCCAATAATTGGCACTGGTAAATTCCTTCAACATCCTATTTTTGTGGAAGATTTATCTAAGGCAATTGCTAATATTTTAAGTAATAAAAATACATATAAAAGAAGCTTTAATGTTTCTGGAGAAAAACCACTAACTTACAACAAAATGATTAGGTTAATAAAGAATGAGCTTAAAACAAGTTGTATTCCAATTTATTTTCCTTATAGAATATCACTTATTTTATTCAAAATTTTTGAAAGAACAAAAATAAAATTTCCAATCAAATCAGAACAAATAGAGAGGCTTAATGAAGATAAGTATTTTAATCACTCGAAAGCTTATAATTCATTTGGATTTAAGCCTTTAGGATTTGAAGAAGTAATTAGAATTGAAATTAAAGAATATAAAAGCATAAAAAATAACTTTTATTTTAAATAAAAAATTAAATTGTTATTTAAGGTTTATTATCTTTTGAATTAAAACTTTTATTTTAAAGAAATTTATTGTATTCAAATAAAAAGAATCTTTATTAACCTAATGAAAGTTACTCTACTAAAATACCAATAAAAAAAGGAGGAATGATTTAATTTACTTAGATTTTTTTTATTTTTATAAGTATTAGTTTTAATTTCAATTAAAAGCAATTTTACTTGATTAGTTGGACTAATTAATAATTTTATAAATTAAGAAAGATTTTAAAATATGAAAGAACAATAAATATAAAGATATAAATAATTTTTTATTTAATTTTGAAAAACATCTAGCCAAATTAAGAACATAAATATAGTCCATAGTAATTCTTGATCTTCATCATCATTATTAATTAAAAAATTATTCCATATATTTATAATTTCTTTTTTAGATAAGGGTGTTTTATCCAAAATATTAAATAATTTATTTTCTACATAGTAAACAAATTTATCTGATTTCATATAATCTGAAATAGGAAATGCAAAACCTGATTTTTTTCTAAATGTAAATCCACCTTCAAATATATTTAAAGCTTCTTTCTTTAATGGTAATTTAGTAAAAACGTCTACTATAGATTTTGGATTTGCGAAAATAAAAATTATTGCTTTAAAAATATATAAAAAATCTAATTTAGAAAATCTATCAGACAATGCTGCTTGAAAAACTTCCTTAGACAAAAAAGGTACCCTATTCTCTACACCAAATGCCATATTCATTTTATCTTGCCTTACAAGAAGAGATTGCAAATAAGTTTGAACTTCATATTTTCTATGCTTTTTAAAATGATTATTTTCTCTTATATTTATATAAATATTTCTACGATTTTTTAAAGCTCTATTTCTAGAGTAATTTTTAAAAATATTCTTTAACTTTATATCATTATTTTTACTAGTAGACTCTATGACTTGATCTTTAATATTTCTGGATTTTGTTTTTAATTTATTTATAAATATATTTTCTATGAAGTTAATTTTTTCAACGATGAATTTAAAAATTTTATTATTTCTCAAATATATATATAGAAATCTAGGATAACCTGCAAATAATTCATCTGCACCTTCTCCACTAAGCAAAACCTTTATTCCCTTTTCATTTGTAAGATTAGCCAAATAATAAATCCCGATGGTATTTGGATGATTAATAGGATGTTCTAAATGATAAGAAACTTTTTCAAGAATATTTACAAATTGATCATTACTAATTTTCCTTAAAAAGTTCTTGGTATTTGTATTCTTTATTGCCCTACTAATCCAATATTCCTCTGAATATTTGGAATCGTCAAAAATAATGCTAAATGTTTTTAGGCTATAGTTCTTGGGAGTTATAGAATCAGCAAAGGATGTTATTAAAGATGAATCAATTCCTCCTGATAACTGAAGACCAACTTCAACATCACTTAATAAATTCATAGCAATTGATTTTTGTATTATTTTTTTTAAAGAGATTGAATTCTGACTAAAATTAATATCATCTTCCCAGATATTTGATTTTTCAAAAATTTTTAAATTTTTATCTATTCTAGTAACTGAACCAGGATTTAACTGATTAACCCCTTTAATTAGTGTTAAAGGTGCCGTAATATAACGAAACTTTAAAAACTCATCTAAACAATCATAGTTAACACTAAATTTAAATTCTGGATGTTCTAATATTGATTTAATCTCTGAAGCTATAATAATATTTCCTTTGAAGTTAGAGAAATATAATGGTTTAATACCAAATCTATCTCTTAAAATAAATATTTCTTTATTTAAAGAATCATATAAAAAAATGCCATACATTCCTTCGAGTGATCTCGATAAATCCTCGATACCAAATTCTAAAAAATATTCAAGAATAATTTCAGTATCAGA
>TARA_B100000963_G_scaffold207468_2_pt1 | contig 14676 bp, 9 predicted proteins | sample TARA_B100000963 | Tara Oceans TARA_B100000963 (sample SAMEA2622097) | marine metagenome | biome: marine biome (ENVO:00000447); feature: surface water layer (ENVO:00002042); material: "saline water (ENVO:00002010), including plankton (ENVO:xxxxxxxx)" | depth 5 m | reverse complement strand
TAGTACATATTTATAGGAAAATTAATGTCTGGTTACTTGCTTGTGAGCCAATTTAAAAACAGGGTCTTTATTATCGTCAAACCTCATGTCTACTACTTCGAATTCAACTGGTAATTGTTTTAAAAAGTTATTGAGTATTGCCATATCATTGTCTTTAATATAAGCCTCATCATAACCTAAATTGGTCATTTGAAAATCATCGTCAAAAGCAAATTCTAAGTTGTCCATATTTATACCATATCTCTCACCGTATTGACTTGCAATATGACTTCTAATTCCATTAAAAGATACTTCTGTTGTTTTGCCTGGATCGACTATTTCATCTAAGTGATTTTGAGGAAATATTTTCTCCTTGTTTTTATGATAGTATTGCAATAAATCTCTAGCATCTTCCTTATATGTAATTATTCCCGCCATTCTAGCCTGTGCAACATATCCTATTATGCCATCCATATCTTTGATTTGTTTAGATTTTATTTTATCGTCTACCATATTTTTAAACATTTTGCTACTGCGATCAAGGCCTTGTAAATTTGAATCTAAATCTAAATTTTCTTTTGTTTTCTTTCTACCTGATTTCATATTAGCACACCAGTGATACATTTTTGCACGTTCACCAGAATACTTTTTGGCCTTTGCTCTTAGACTGGTAACAGAACCTTTACAACTTGCTCCACTACGTTTTACTCTGCCTGGTCGACTTTTGCCTTTCTTCTTACCGTCAGCAAAGTTTTCTTCTACTTCACCTTTTTGTTCGGATTCTACTTCTTTTTCTTTTTTCTTTACAGCAAGAAATACCATTTTTGCTGTATTATTAGCCTTTAATCTTTCTATGGTTAAATTCCATTTAGGCTTTTCTTTCATTAATTCTTGATCTTTGAAAAATTCTGGATTTAAAAACAATTTTCTTAAATTATACAAAAGTTCCTTTTCGTCTTCCGGCATATTTATTTCTGATGTTTCAGCACTAAAATTGCCTACGTATCTTAATGCCGCTTTTAATTGTTCGTTCTCTAACTTGTTACGATCTGCTGAATTAGGATTTTGTTCGTAATATTGTAAAGTACTTTCAACCTTGTCATTAAAATCACTAACAATGTCTTTTTGTGCTAAAGCACTGGCACTCATTCCTAACATGGCCGCTAATGCTCCTACCTTAAAGACGTTTTCGTCTATAATCTCTGCTGGTATTACTTTTATACCAACACGTTTTGCTTGATAGACTCTGTGAAAGCCATCAAGTATTGTTTTGCCATCTATGTCTATTAGTATTGGTTTATCTAAATCAACACCTACATCTGGATCAACATCTATAACTCTTCCAAAACGGTCATCAATTGCGTCATCATCTAAGTCTGCTACTTTAACTTTAATAAATTTTGTCTTTTTGCCTTTGACATAATCCTTAACATCAGGATTTAGATTTCTTTTATTTTCATTTACATTTTTATAAACACTATACAACACAGGATTATTACCACAACCAAGTTCATCGTTTGCTACACCTCTTATAAGTGCTTTTTGTCCTTGTCTGCTATCAAAGTCTCTGTAAACATCTGCATAAACATCATCTATAGAATTATCGTCATGTCCATCATTACATTCATCTGTAAATCCTTCGTAGTGTATAATGTATTTGCCTACAGTATCTTTGCCTACATCTGTTGGTGTTAGTTTATTCACAAATTCTTTTACTTCTGGTGGCAGTGACTGATCCTGATTTTCGTCTATTTCATCTGGATCTTTTGGATAAAATTCTTCATCCGCTTGATGGTCGTATAAAAGTTCTCCTGGGTCTGGGTAACCTTCAGTATTTACAATATTGTTATTAGCATCAGTGAGATACCATTCTCCTTCCTCAAAGTGTTGACTTTGACCATCATAGTTTTGGCGTATTACATACAGTTTTTTGTCGTTGCCTACTATTTCTATGTCTCTGTCTACCTCGGCGCCATTTGCATATTCATTGTATGCTTTTTGAATGTTCTCTTTACTAAACAAAGGATATTTTGTGCCACCTTTTTGAGTTTTTAAATTTGTAACTTTATTTTCTTCTTTAACTTTTGTATTGCTTACTAAATGTTTAAATTCTTCAATTACTTCTTCAATATCAGCATGAATTTTTATTGCAGGAACACGTTCTATATTTAATTTATTAGCGGCATCAAGTCTATGATGTCCGTTTATGAGATATCCTTTTTTATCTATGATAAAAGGCCTGTCAGCATTTTTTAAAAATACATCTTCTGCTTTTTTACTTAGTCCATCTACACGTTGACTTTGCACAGGTTTTATTTTGTCTATACTGATTTTTCCCTCTGTGTATTTAAAGTCAGATTTTTTTATATGCTTTCTTCTTATTTGCGGTAATTCATTTCTATTATAATGTTTATCACTTAATTGTCTTTCGTATTCTTCATCTATTTTTTCTGCAAGTCTTATTACACCACAGCCTACTCTGTCTCCAGCATTACCAGTTTTTAGGCTTTCTTCATCTCCGCCTTTGCCTAAATCATCTTCGTCTGCATGTATCACCACTGCTCTGCCTACTACACTTCTTGGACCATGTAAGTCTACTCTTTCAGCAACAATTTTAATTATAGCAATTCCTTTTTTATCTGCCTCTACATTGCCTAAGTCTCCTACATGACCTTCTTCCAAGTCACCATGATCAACACCATCTGGATTGTAGTGTCCACCAGCACTATCACACCCATCACTTAAATCTCCAAACTCATGTATGTGAAATCCGTGAGTGCCTTCTGTTAAATTTTTGATTGTGCCTGTAATTATAGTAGGTTCTCCAGGCTTTTGTTTGAACTTTATTGTGCCTTTTGCATCTCCGTGTTCTAGTTCGGCCATTGCAAATACTGTTTCTTCTGCTTCAGTAATTTTATTAAGATCTTTACAAGAACATTCTGATGCTTTTGTTCTTGGACAACCTTTGATTTCTGTTATTTGATATAATTTCATTTCACTGACACCTGTACTGCTGGTCCGTTTTGACTATCTGCCATATCTAAACTAGTAAATGCTAAGTGTTCGCTGTACTCAGGAAATTCTTCTGTGGTACAATTTACAACTTTGTCTTTTAACCAATTTAAAAATATTAGTCTGTTAAATCCTTTTTCATTTAATTTGTAAGCATAGTTTTTAAATGATATTCTTCCTATTAATGTTAAGAAACGTGTTTTGTCCAAACTCATAAATGAATTTACAAGTTCTTCTTCTTCATCAGAACCAACAACAAATTTATATGTACTAACAATTAATCTTAAGAAAGGTGCTCCTACACCTTGTTTGATATTTTCTAATCTTTGTGCCTGATCTAAAATATGTGCTTGTCCTTGTTTATTACCACCACCAACAGCACCTTTCAAATTGTAAATTCTGTCTTCATCTGGTATTTCGTTATCGTCATAAAACTTCATTAATCTATTTTTTACTTGTGCCAAGCCTGAAAATTCAAAATCATCAACACCATTAACCATTCTACCACCGCCTGTTGATACTTCGCCTTTGACTTCGATTTCTTCACCATTTACTTTTATATCACCTACTGATGCTAATTCGATATTTGGAGACAACAAGCATAATCCTAATTCACCAGGACCCCTGTTTGATCCGGATATATTTAATCTAAAATCATATAGGCTTTCATACAAGTCGTATATAAATTCTTTTGAGACTTTGTCAGAACCTTTTAACATGTCTTTGATAGTGAATACACCACTTTTGTTTAATAATCCTGTATCGACATAATCAACAAATCCATATGATTCTACAAATGCGTTTATTTCTTCAAAATCATGATCTAGTTGTTCTAACGATGTTACTAATTTTCTTAAAATATTTTTGTTAATTCTATGATCTTTTTCCTGCCCTGTATCTTTGTTAGACAATTGATCTTCGATGTCTAAGTTGCTGTTATTTGCTTTGTCTAATTTTAATATTTTGTAAACTTTTTTCAGGAAGTCTGGATTATCTTTTAGAGCCTGCATAATATAATCAAGTTTTTCTTCCTCGTTTTCTCGTATAATACTTTCAGACAAATCTATTTTCTTTTTGTCTGCGTTTGGTAATCTATTTTTTGCAAAGTGTAGTAATATATCTCTAGCACATGCGTCATCACCGCTCATGCTTTTTAATCTACTGAATGCATTCATCATTGCAGGAATAGGCAGAGCCATATATGCTTGGAATTGCATATCCATATCACCTACTGGAAAATGTTTTGATAATAATCTTTTTATAATAGCAAGTTTATTATTGTTGGGCATGTTTTCAGTAAGTTTTTTAGTCCTACTTAAAATATCTATGCCTATTAAACTTTCAAATTTGTTTTCTTGATCCATAGACCAAATCATTTTCTTTGCTGTTTCTTCGCCATGCAGTTTGGTATATTTTTTAAGAAGTTTTGCTCGGTTATACTTTTTATTTTTCTTTAGTTTCTTTAAAAATTCTTCTTCTTTTTGATCTTGTACAAACTTTTCTGCGGCTTGGTATTCTTTTTCTAATTCGTCATTAGTTGGGTTATCCCAATCTTGCTCAAAAAACTTTTCTGCAACTGGTGATTGTAGTAATTGTAATTGCTTTTCTAATGGTAATTTTTCAAAGTCTTCAAAAACATTTCTCATATTAGTATTTATTTTATTTTCTTTAGCCATCTTAGTTGCAGTTGCATACATTACTGCTTTTGCATCTGCACCATAACGTTTTTCAAAATCGCCTTTGGACTTTTTCATGCCTTTAACATACTTTTCTTTCTTATCTTTTTCTTTTTTAGATAATTTTCCTTCAGTTTTTAAATCTTGATCTCCAGCAAAGAATTTGTCTTTCAATCGCATAAGAGCAATAAAGTCTTTTGGCGACTGTCTCTTAATTATACTTTCCATATCAGAAACTGACCTTGTTTGATTATTTTTCATAAATCTGTATGATAAAAATTTTGCCCACTGTTCTTCTTTACTTAAACTAGGCTTACCTGAACCATACTCAAAATCGTTTTCGCCCAAGTCATCCTTTGGCATCTTAGCATCATATGGCACCATGCCATACTTCCACTGTTTTTCTTTTGGTAGTTTTTGTGCTATTTTATTCGCTAAAGAGAATTGTTTAACTCCCATTGTAACGTCTCTAACATCACCACCAAATGTCTTCTTCCTTCTTTTCGCTTTTTCAATTCTTGCCTTATTTTTTATCAGCACATGTAAAAGACTCCTAAACTCAAACTTGTTATTACTGGTTTTTAAAACTTCTAGTGCTCTATTATAAACTTCTTCAAACCAAGGTTGTTGTGCTATTTTGCTGTATGATGTTCTTACGTTGTTAATACTTCTTAGCATTGTATCATTTTTTAGTTCGTCAAGTGTAGGTATTTCTTGTTGTTCAGCAATTTGTTCGTTTTTCTTTTTCTTTCCTGCACAATGAGCCTTTTGACTAAAGCCTTTTGGATTACTACAGTTTATACTTTTCTTGTATTTTTGACTCCACTTTTCCAATATATCAGATTCGTTTACTATACGCAACTGCTCTTGTAATGGCAGTTTTTCAAATTTGTCAAATACACTTTCATTCTGCATTTCTACTCGTGTGTCTGCTAACAGTTTGTTAAAACTATCATAAGCACCTTGTCCGTTTACATAATGTGATCTTAGTCTTGCTAAAGATTTTTCTTTAAACTCTTCATCGTTATCTGGATTGTTTAAAAATGCTACCAGTTTGTTCACTTCATTACGTGACAAGTAATTTTGCATACCCATTTCCATCATAGAATTAAAAGCAAAATAATTATCTCTGGCTTTTTCGTAAGATGGTTCAAACGGTGCTTCTGGCTCATAATCACTTTTATCTTCCTGACTCTGATTACTGTACATACTGCTGACATCGTCGCCTTGACTGCCGTCTACATTCTTTCTAAAATAGTTTCCTGCACTTACTGTATAGTTGTCTTTGATATATTCATCAGAGGCCTTGACTGCGGCGGCCCATCTTGGTAAACAACAAACACTTGGATCAGGCTCTGGTCGCCATTCATGGTTACCGTCAAATGATTTATAAACTTTCTTAAGCAAGTTTACACCTTGATCGTTAACGCCTCTTTCAATTTTTAAATAGTCAGATAAGTTAGTCCAGTTTGTTTCACTTGCAATTTCATTAGAACTTTTACCTTCCATGTCCTCTACACCAGCCGCTCTAGCAAGTCTGTCCATAGGCCTACCCAAGTCGCTTGGATCAACATCAATTTCTCTGTCTACTATTTTTTGTAATACTTTATCTAATGCTATTTGGAAACTACCATTAGTTCCTTTGTCACTTTTCATTATTTGAGCAACATAATCTTTTACTGCATCTGGATAGTAACTGAAATCAAAAGCATCAAAACGTTTCTGTTCAGCATCGTCTGTTGTTTGATCCCACATATTAGCACTACCTCTGTTAATTGGTTCACCGCTATTAGGATTTTTCAACTCATTTTTATCTATTAACTCTTCCTGTCCATCTGCACCTGATCTACTATCACCAATTCGTGTAATTTCAATATTGTTTTGTTTTAAAAAGTCTTGTACCTTGCCATCTAAACTTTGATATTCACCTTCTGGATCTATTAATTTTTCAAAACTTACACCATAAGTGTTAGTAAATTTTGATTTAATGTTTTTATAACCTTGTTTACGCCAAGTGTGGAAATAATTTTTGTTTTTTTCAAATGTATCTATTAATTCTAAACCATTTACAGCATCCTCTACCTGTGACCAATGAGCCGCTGGTATTACATAGATTATTCCAGTCCTGTTTTGTCCTGTATCAAAAACTTGGGTCCTGTCTTGTAATAATGTTTGTTCTATTTCATCTTTACCATATTTTTCTAAATTTTGAAGTTTATCAAAATAAGATTTTTTTATGTAAGCAAAACTATGCGACGGAATATTAAGTGTTGCAATTGAATTGTCGCGAACATTTTTTTCAAAATCTTTGTTCAGTTTATCATATTGATCTTTGCCTGCTATTTCAGGTTTTAAATCTTGGAACCCTTCATCTGTAAATATTTTATCAAAGGCATCTAAGAATTTTTTGTATGCTTTGAAACGATTTTGTATTTTTTTCTTTATCGCAGGTTTTTTGAAAAATTCTTCTGGCTGGTCTAATCTTTTTCTATAACCATAAAATCTGGATAATCCTTCCATCTTATCTAAAACGTAATCATTGTAAAATGGTGTAAAATTGAAATCATCTGGATCTGTTAAATAGGCATCTAGTTTTGATTTTATGTATTCTGAATCGTCAGCATCTATCCCTAATAACTTTCTACTATCACCTTTATCTAAATTATCTTCTTTGTACTCTATGCTATTCAGGAACTCCATTCCAAGTCTTATTAATTGAACTTGTATGTTCATTGCTTTTGGTTCATCGCTTTGTTCTAATTCATTTAGATAATCCAGTCTATTTCTTAACTTCTGTACAAGAGTATATTGTGCAACTTGATGATAATCATCGTCACTTCTTATGTTTACATGATGAGTTTTGCCTGTAGGATGTACATATCCTGTGTATTTGCTTAAAAACTTTTCAAGTTTATTAATATCATCTGCATTTGACATAGAACCAGGATCAATAAGTGCTGAACGTATGTCATATCCACCGCCTTTGATTTTTCTAGTGAAATCATTTTTCTGTACAGACTTAGAAACTTGTTTTAGAATATCTCTAATTTCACGTGCATCTATACCCATTGTTGCATTATCAATTAAATTAGCAAGTTCTTCTAATTTATCATTTTCTTTGGCATCTTCATTTTGGAAAAATTGCCACATACCGTCAACTAATCTTTCTGCTTGTTGTTGACTTAAGAAATCTGGTACTTGTATTATGTCTTTTTTAAATAATGCATCTATGCCTTTTTTTACTTGAGAAATTACTTGTGCGTCTTTACCATCTATATTTGAAAATGAAATATTATTTTTTGCCAGGTTATCAATATCTTGATCACTCATTTTTAGTTTTTGAGCATGTTTTCTAAATATTCCAATACTCTTAGCACTAATAGATGTTCTTAAAGTATCTTCTGAAAAGCCTTTGGCTAATTGTAACAATGCTCTAACAAAATCTCTTTGTGCTCTTTCTAATTCTTCTTCTGCTTCTACACTTGGCGGATTTCTACTTGGTTCTATATAACCTGTAATCTCTTCCTCGTTTATTGCTTCGCCCATCCAACTTGGATCTCGACCTGTGCCTTTTCTGAAATCTTCAATGCTTTTTTTCCACTTTTTATCAGCACCTGGTTTGCTTAGATCTTGGTATGCTTGATAGCATTTAACACTTGAATTTAAATAATCTAATATGTCAAAATATTCTTTTTTACTTGCAAGTTGTTTACCAATATCTATAATTGGATCATTTACATAATCTAGTTCAGCATCTTTGACTCTGCGTGATTCAGGATCAATCTCACTGCTTTTTCGCATGAGTCTAGAAACTGCCGCAACATAATCTTTCTTAAATGCTTCATCATCGTAACCTGCTTTCATAACAGTAGCATATCTTATTACAGACTTTGTAATTAGATCCATTTTTTCATTGTAATTTGCACCACCGCCAATTCTAAACTCTATTAATTCGTTACCGGATCTTCTGTCTTTTTGATCTTTAAAATTTATACTGGAGAATTTGTCTTTGCTGATTGATTTTTCTAATTCATTTTCAAATCTTTTAAAACTGGCATCATCGCCTCTTTTCATACCCTCTGCAGATTTAAGTAATATGTTGTATTGGCTTTTAGTATAACTATTTTTGAGTCTATCAAATTCACCAAGTAAGTATTGGTCGCCTACAAGAAGTGCCATTTTTAATTTGTTTGGTTCATCTCGACCTTCGCCTTGCCAACTCATAGTAACATGTAATCCTGTTGAATTGTTTGTGCCAAACTCTTCTTCTTGATCATTCCAATCAAAAAGACTTTTCATATCTTTTAACATATCTGCTGGTGTATCATATACAGGTGATATAAGTTCAGCACCTGCACCTTCATCTGGATCAATACTACTATCAGTTTCAACTGCCCAGCCATCTGTTGTTCCAGTTTCTCCATACTCACCAGTTTCAGGATATCCTTTAAACATACTGTCGTTTTTGATCCACTGATTAAAAATGTCTGCTACATCATCAACTCCGCCTCCTTCAGTAGGATAATCATAGCCATAATCATCTAAGAATGAACTCATACTGTACCAATCATTACTAATCCATTCGTCCATTGAGTAATCGGATTCGGCTTCTGCCACAGCATCATCTCTTAATTGATCTTCTTCCTGCCCTACGTCATAAAGAAAGTCTACATATTCTGATTCGTATTCTGTGTTGATTAGATCTCTAGTCCAGTTGTCTATATCCCAACCGTCTTCTTCACGATTTTCATATTCAGTTGGGTCTTGTTCTTTAAATTCATCTCTATATTCTTCTACCGCTTCATCTGTAGGAGCGGTGTCTGAACTCATAAAATCTTGTATTGCCCAATCTTCGTCTCTGTTTTCTTCTACCCAATTGGCTATGATGTCTGGCAAATATTCGTCTATGCCCTTTTCCATAACCCAATCGTTATAATCTGAATATGCTTGATCTGGTAAATCACCGTATTCGTATTCAACGTCACCAACACTCATATTGTCTATATCGTCGACTCTTCCGCCACCTTCTGCTCTAAACCAAAATGTTTCTGCCTCAAAACCACATCTAATATCAGCCTGTAGAGCCTCCTGTGCTACACTACGTTGATTAAAGTTGATTTCAAATAGTAAAGGATCTGCTTCTTTAAGCAGTTTGGATCTTTTTTTAATTTTTGTTAATGGCTTTTTACCTGTTAGTTTTCTTAATATTTTTTTTGCTAATGTACTTTCTTCTAAATCGCCTTGTTGAACTTGTTTGAATATGTTCATCAACCTCATTTTTAAAGGTTTGTTTTCTTTTTTAGATATTATTTTTGCAAGTACACCAGAAACAGGATCGGCTTGTTTTACTTGTTGTGGAGTTTGTTTCTTACCTTGGGTAACATTTGATAAGCCTTTTGCCATCATGTTAGGGTTAGTAACATTTATACCTGCAATTTTGAATTGCTTTATACTTTTCTTCGCTTCTCTTTCTTCTTCAGGAGTCATTGGCTCCATTGCATCATCGTCTTTAGACTGACTTGCATTAGAATTAGGATCTTGTATTCCTTTATTATATTCGTATAGGTCTTTTAACTTCATCGTCTTCTATTCAACCTTGCAACTCTTTTACTCACCGGATTTCTTCTTTTGGTTCTAGCGGCTTTTCTAGCCATCCTTCTACCCATTCTTGCTCTTGTTTTTTTGAGCGTCATACGTTTTTTTAAGTTGATAGGTTTAGAGCATTGGCCGGCGTTAGACACCATTCTGCCTTTACGTGGGCCACTTGTGCATCTGACTTTACGGACAATCTTCTTGCCTCGCTTTGCCCAGACCATTTTGGCCTCCATTACTCCTTCTACTTCAACTATTCTCATTTTAAAATAACTTAAATATTAATGCTATTATCAAACTTGACATTGTAGCAAATACACCTGCCATAATGCCTACTAACCAATTTTCAATTTTTGCAAAATGTTCTTTTACTTCAACTTTAAATTCTTTTATCTCAGTAGTTACCTGCTCGATTCTAAGCATGTCTGCTATAACTTGAGTTTTTAAATCGGGTTCATTTGCATATAATTGCTCTGATGGTTTTTTATCTAATTTTTTGTCTGCCATTACAATACATCCTGTTTAGAAAATTCCATATTTTTGGAACTTTTTGTATCAATTGTACCGCCATTTAAAACGATACCATTTAGTTCGTCTTTCAATGTGTCTAGTGTATGAGCACCTTGTCTTTCAAATGCAAATTTAAACACCCAACCCGCACCAGTTAAAGTTGGTGCACCGTAGTCTTCTAGTCCTGCCGAAGTACCGTCTACTACTATAGGTGTGTTCATAAGCATAGGTTGTGCTCTCAAACTAATAACCTGTACTACACTTTCAAAATCTTTTTGTGTATTGTCTGTAAAATTTGATGTGGCAGTTATGTCTACTGTGGTAAAGAGTGTAAAAAATTCTACATCTCCTGTTAGTGTTTCACTTGAAGTTACTAACCCACCTGCTTTTGTCTGTGCCATAATGTCTCCGTGTGTTCCTGTTATAGCATATTTATCATTTTCGCTGTATATTATGATTTATTTTTAAAGCCATAAAAAAACCCCCTTCGAAAAGGGGGTTTAAAAAAGTTAATTTGAACTTATTTTATTATACTACTGCTAATGCTCCTGCTGTAACTGTTGCGTTTGCTAGGTTTCCACCTGAAGCCTGTAAGGCTGTTTGCAGTGAAGTTGCAGTTACACCTGGTACTTCTGTTGAGTAATACATGATTCTTGTGTTAGAAGCATGTGGTGAAATGATTACTGGGTTTGCGACGCTCATTAAAGCAAATACTGCCTTCTCGCCGGCATCTAAAGCCCCATTGGTGTAACCAAAATCAGTTAAATCAACACCTGTTCCAGCCGCTACAATAAAATGATTAAGTTCTGCGGTTAACATCTGGTCGTTAGCGACGGCACCGCCTGCTCTTCCGATTCCATTAATTAATGCCATGTTAATCTCCTACTATTCGTGTGTAATAATTTAAAATTATTACTTGGTTACTTTTATTTATCAAAACGTCATAAAAAAAGGGCGATCTGGTCGCCCTCTTTTATTTTGAAAATTGTCTACAAATCTTATAGTACAAAGGTTTTTGCGGCAACTGTTGCTGATGCCAAGTTGATTGAATCAACTGTACCTAATGCAATGATTACGTCCTCTAAGTGAGCCGCTACTGTTTCACTGTTTGAACCATCATATGTATCTGCACCATACTCACCTTCAAGCATAAAACTCATATTTGCGTTTGTGCTGTGAAGTGCGCCATGACCTAAGATGTTAAAACCTTCACCTTGAATTGCTTCAAATACTGCCTCAACTGCACCTGCTGGTCCTAATGAACCGTTTACAGCCGCGCCAAAGTCTACGTCAATAAATGTAAGGTTTTTTCCAATGAAGAATTTTTCTTCATCTACTCTGTTTGGATTTGCTTGACTTAGTCCTACTAATGCCATTTTAATCTCCTATTTAATTTGCATTTCTGCTTAGTTACTTTTATTTATCAAAAATGTTTACTTTTGAAGTAAATCTTTGAATTTATAACGTAGGTCCGCCATAGTTTTTGAAGGGTCTCGGACAAAATTAGATGCATATTTTTTAGCAGTTTTGCCCATTTTGTTTAGATTGATAAAATCGGGTATAATAGAATCATAATCTTGTAAATCGGATGGTTGATCTGAATAATATCTTTGATGTTTTAATTTTCTACCATCAGCACCAACTCTACCACCACCTGGCTCATCGCTTCTTGCCATGCCTCTGCTTTTACCTCTTAATGTTTGAGTTTGTGCATCTCTTCTCAATTGTGCAGAAGTCGGAGTTACGTCAGTGGCCTGTTTACTTGTGTCTTTTTTGCCATCTGATTTTTTATTAGTATCCTGTTTTGCAATGTCAGTATCTTTTGTTCCTGCTCTAGCAACGTTGGTTAAGTCGCCTACTTCCACATCTGTACCAACAGATTGTCCAATTTGCGAACCGTAAGTACTGGTATCTGTACCAATGCCTTTCATTCTACGTTGCACGTGAATATCACGCATCTGCTTTAAAGCATCTTGCTGTTGCTGGCTTATTTCTTTTACTATTACTTCGTCTATTCGCATATTACTATTTATGATCTTTTTCTACTTTGCCAGTAGGCGGCAATACCTGCCAAACCAGCCGCAGTTTTAGGTCCTAATCGGCCACCTGTGATTCTTGGTCCAAACTCTGCACCAACATAAGCAGATGCACCTGCTACTGCTAAACGTTTTAGTGTAGTTTGATTAGTTGCTTTATCAATTTCTGTGTTACTGGCATTTGCTAATTTATAATTTCTTTCTTTTGCAAATTTATTCAATGTTTTATATAAATCACTTCTAACTGCTTTTGCTCTCATTATGTGTAGCATCTTTGTGACTGCTAATTGTTTTTGTCTATATTTTAATTTAGGCCAATCTGATATCAATCTTCTTACATTTTGCACAACCATATTATTAATTTTAAGTTGTCTTTGCAATCTTAAAAAATAATTTGAGTTTGGAAGTTTTCCTTTTGCAAGATTTGTCATAAATGTATGCATCAGTTGATCATTAAATTTAAAATTCTTTTTGTATTTAGAATTAATTGTGTATGTAAGCATATAATGATCGTTTGCCGCTATTCTTAATGCTCTGTATTTGCCATGTCGAATACTGCCATTTGCATATTGAATAGCATAAGGTCTATATTTTTTATCATGTGCAAAAACATACAATAGCATTGTAGTAATCATTAAAAGTTCTGCAATATCGTTTTTGCCATATGGTTTAAATCCATCAGTTGTTCTATACAATCTGCTTTCTTGCAGTTCTCCAAAGAATTTATATTGTGCTTGTTTTTGTTCTTTAGTTGTTTCCATTATGCTCCTGGTTTCCCTGTACCAAAGTTCTTAACACTAAAGTCAAGTCTATCAACTAATTTTATTGCGTTGCCTATGCGATCCACAGCAACAAAACCTTCCTCTCCAGTAACGTCATAGTCACCTTCTGCGTTTTGTACAAATGTGTCTATTTGCTTTATGTTAGTTAATTTATTTATAATCATTTCTTTTGCTTTGATTAAATCTAGATATACAATGTATGCTTTTTCTATTTGTTCTTGATTATCTTCTAAAAATTTTATTCCGTCTAACATTAATTGTGTTTTTTTAACTTGATTTTCTGGCTTACTAAGTTTATCTATTGCTTTTTTCATAAAGCCTTTGTATTCTGCAATAAATCTTTCTGCAAATACTTTAGGATCTTGTTCAAAACCTGTTAATTCTTTCATGATCACATTTACACTTGTCTTAATTCTTTTTCTAAGATCCTCGCCAAATTCATTGTTTTTAAGAAAGTCTAAATCTTTTACTGATTTTAAATTACTGTCTGCATTGTTTATGAGTTCTGACATCTTATCGGACTCGTCTTGAGTAAATGTTACTTGTCCTGAATAATCTCTAATAATAGCATCTCTATACCATACATCTGGATTGTTGCCTAAAGTACTTGCATCAAAACCAAATTTAGCATTTGTGTCTGCAAGTGTAGGACCTCCTACATATTCGGTATGAAATACAACACCAATTTTGGCTCTTAAAATATTTTTTGCTAATTCACTATCTTTTGGTATAGCATAAATTATTGTGTTAGGTTTAAACACAATGAAATCCTGACCTTTGATATTTGCATCGGTAATACTGTCGTCTGTAAATAGTAAGTCGCCCTGTATAACTTTGCCTTTGAAATTAAGTTTTTGCAAGTGTGTAAATGCACTAATTAGTTTTTCTTGCAATCCTTCTGCTTCATGATTTGCTTTGATATCTTCTATGCTTTTATTTACTAATGGGTCTCTTTTGTTAAAGATACTTTTAGTACCTACAAAAAATTTACCGTCTGCTGGATCAGTACCTACAAATACTGCAGGTGCACCATCCCATTTTGTTGTTAGATTAAATTTGGTTTTAGCACTTCCTTTTAACATTTCATGG